>ERZ1292629.273-Hain-H43-01um-R1-273-length-55148-cov-13_pt1 | contig 30609 bp, 42 predicted proteins | sample MGYA00564399_ERZ1292629 | MGnify/ENA primary metagenome ERZ1292629 (study PRJEB36523, sample SAMEA6512636) | groundwater metagenome | collected 2019-01-08 | study: AquaDiva: Metagenomics assemblies of 32 groundwater samples
GCACCTGCACCTGCACCTGCACCTGCACCTGCACCTGCACCTGCACCTGCACCTGTAGAAGGAAAGGAAGAAAAAAAGAGATCTCTACCACTCGACGGACTTTGGGAGCAATTCAAAGCCGCCTACCCAGGCCCAGGTCGTGAAGGCGGGTATATGGCGACAACGCTCTTTATTGCTGCGTGTGAGGAAGTCGGGGTTGACGTAGTGATGGCCGGGTTGGCCCGCTACAGCGCGTCGAAGAAAGTTCGTGAGGGTTTTGTGATCGGGATGGAGAAATGGCTCTCAAAGAAGCTCTGGATTCAGGAACCGGAGAAGGCTGACACCAGCAGTGATGATGTCGCCGTGATGGAAAAGCACTTAGCGGCGATCGACGCCGAGCGAGCCGCCCGTGGACGCTAACCACCTACAGCAGTTTTCGGAATGGTTTGACATCTTGGCGGTGACGCATAGTAAGGGCTTTCCGTCGGAGGAAATACGCGGGCGGGCGAAGTCGGAATATTTCGACGTTTTACGCTCATACCCGATCGAAGCCGTGCAGTCTAGTTACGAAACCTTGCGCCGGAAGATGAAGAAATGGCCGGTGCCGGCGGATTGGCTCGAGGCGCTCCCGCCCTTTGGAAGCACGGCTAGGCTGCCCTCATTGACCCAGGACGAGCTTGCGATGAACGCGGAGGCTGAACGCCTCGGGTACGAGGCCGAGGCCGTGTGCGGCTGCTTAGTGTGTCGAGAGGCCCACTGCGCACAGCCTCCACGGTATGCGCCGCGATTAGATCGTGATGGCCAGATCATCAAACGGCGTCATCCCGGTCGCACGGGACGAGAGGTGCTCCTTGGGCGCTGGATTCATGGCGTCGAGCTCCGGCGCTGGTACTCCGCGCGGGCTGAGTTCTACGCGCTCTATACGAAGCTCGCGATGGAGGATAAGAAGGCGAAGGCGATGACGGCTGAGCAGCGTCTGAATAGGCTCGTGATAGTAAGCCGAGGCGCAGTCGCAGCGGTAACGCCATGACGCGGCATCTCTTCACGGCAGCGGATAACATCGGCGTGCCTTGCGGCTGTCAGGAGTGTCTCGAGGCGGGCGTCGCCGATCAATCGCAGCAGAAAGTCCCTGGCGAGCCCGGGCAGCCGCCGATCTGGCTGCATGGGTGGCGGTTACGCCGGTGGTTCGATGAGCGCGAGGCCGTACGGGCGCAATTCGGACGGGCGTTATGAGCGAAGCCGCATTAGCGAAAACCGTCGTGACTGAACTTCAGCGTCAGGGTTACGAAACGTATGAGGAAGTCAGCGAGGGCTACGGGTGTAAGCGGGCCGACATCGTGGCGGTGCGCGGGCCGGTCGTGGCCGTCGTGGAATGCAAGGCGAAGCTCTCGATGCGCTTACTTGACCAGCTCTTGATGTGGCATGGCGGCGCGCATCTCATCATCGGCGCGCACGGCTGGAGTCGGAGGAGTCAATCTGCGGAACGGTTCTGCGAGCAGGAAGGCTTCGGCTTGTGGTGCGTCAACGGGGAAGAAATAGCCGAGCGGGTCTCGCCGCGGTTACATCGCGTCGCTGGCGTCGCATCGCTTCGGCGAAAACTGAGGCCAGAACAACGCAGCGGAGAATATGCCAAGGCGGGCACGCAGGGCGGCTACTACACACCGTTTCGTCAGACCTGCAAGGCGCTCTTGGATCTCGTGGTGGTCCATCCAGAGGGGCTCGTATTTAAAGAGGCGTTGGCTCAAGTCGGCCATCACTACGCCTCGTCTCGGTCCGCACTCTCGGCGCTACCGGAAGCGATCCGAAACGGGCTCGTACCTGGGGTGCGGTTTGAGGATGGCAAGCCACCGCGAGTGTTTCCCGTCAGTAGGCTGTGAAATGGAGAGGTGAATGAAAAAGGTTATTTACGTGAACGTCGATGGAAACTCCGATAGTGGTGGCGAGGATTTACTGGCGTGGAAAACACTCGTAGCGGCTGAGAATGGTTACGTGGGCATCTACGAGTTGGTCGAAGTGGTGGAAAAGCGCGAGGCCGTCGAAGTGCGACGAAAAGGTACGAAGGCGTGGGTTAAGTCGTCCGCTGCCCCAGCGACGGCATGACGCGCACCTGGGACTGGAGCCGCACGCATGACCGGGCCGCTGCGATGGCTGCGGTTAACCGGCGCAGGCGGATGCGCTGGCAGCGGATCGAATTACGCGGCCGACAGCATGGGACAAAATCTGGGTATCAGGGCGGATGCGGGTGTAATCCCTGCGTGGCGGCGAACACGGCATGGTGGCGGGCGTATCGAGCGAAGCAAGCCGCGTGAAGGCGCACAAGTACCACGCGAAGCCGACGGAACTCGACGGCGTACGATTCGCCAGTCAACGCGAGGCAAAGCGGTACGCGGAATTGAAACTACTACAGCGGGTGTGCGCGATTGCCGATCTCGAACTACAGCCGGTGTTTCGGCTCGACGTGGTGGAGATCTACCGGAACGGCTGGCCGATTCGACTGGCGCACATCGGGAAGTACATTGCGGACTTCCAGTACACGGATCTACAAAGCGGGGAGATCGTGGTCGAGGACGCGAAGGGGTTTCGCACGGCGACTTACCGGCTCAAGCGCAAATTAGTAGAGGCCCTACATGGCATCACAATCACAGAAGTCTAGTATGAGCTGCGGGCTCGGGACGTGCGTGAGCCCGCTGTGTTATCTCTGCACCGTGATCACGAAGTTGCCGCAGCCGGGTACGCTCATGGAGCGGCAGGCCAAGTACGCCGTACCGGATCTGAGTCGAAAAAAGGGGGCAAAGCACCCCAGCCAAAAGAAGAGCCGCAGGAAGGCGCTCGAACCATCAGGATTAAGGGTCCGATAACGACGCGTGCGGAGTGGGAGCGCGCCCCGATGAGCGAGAGCCGAAAGAGAGGCCATAAATAACGCGACACGACCGCACCCGTAAACTGGTCATCCATCACCGTGATTCGTGGTGGCGAAACCGTGACGATTGATCCACAAGAACTATTCGAGGCATTGAAAGCGGAGGCCCGATGACGATCCCCGCCGCCTCCCCCAGTCTCAGAGAGCTACGAGATCGCTTGGTGAAGCGTATGACCGCGGGACTCTATACCTCCTGTCGCGTGAACGGCATCAGTTGCGGAGACGATCCGGACCCCTGCTGGTTCTGCGAGGCGAAACAGATTACAGACGCGCTCTCCGATGTTCTCGCATTGCTCCCGCCCACAGGGGAGAGAGGCTGGTTACTCGAACAAGTCAGAGAACTTGAGCGCTTCTACGTCACGGATCGCGTGGCGCATGTCCACGCACGGCAAATCGAGCGCATCTTTGACGATGTGTTACACCGCCATGCGGAAGGAGAAACACAGCGATGATGACACGACGCACCGGGATGGACGCGCTGAAAGCTGAGAAGTAGGCCGATGCCACGCCGAAGGACGCCGCAGACCATGACAACAAGCACAGAGCGCCGTGAACAGCTTCGTGATGGGCCGTGGCCTGAACGTCTCGTCGTGCGCGCTGGCGTCTCGCCCATGAATCCGAACGTGAAGTGGGCGGAGTTAGACTGTGGGCACGATGTCTATCGCTCTCGGAAGCCGCGCATCGGCGCAACCATCATCTGCGAGAAGTGCGCCAGAAAGGACTTAACTCCATGACAACGTGCATCACAACGGTGGCGCTTGTGTTCGCACGGCAGGCATGTGAAGCCGGCCACGCGAGAGACCCGCACGTGTTCGTTGCTGAACTGGCAGCTTTTCATAACAATCACTACATACCGTGGCATAGTGTCCATTCTGTAGCCCGATCTGTAGCCCGAGTGGTGAAGGTTTGAGACATTGACTACAAAGGCTTTGGAGACTCGTTGTGATCCTCTTCTTCGTGTTTCTGGTTAAATCTGCGAGAACTGTAGTTGCCAGCGCGCGTTTGATGATCAGAAACGGCAGGATTGCGGTAAGCAGGGCGACAGCGTCGCGCGTGTCGTTCACCTCCCATCTAGCGGCCGGCTTCCAGTCGTACAGCTCGAAAGGGTTGGTGTCCCAACGGACCTCACCGCAGTTGAGTGTTGCGGTGAGCCAATCCATCACGGCCTTCTCGGTGTGGTAGATCGTCAGCCGAATGCTGTTGGCCCTGTCGGTTCGCCATTGCCAGCAGAGGTCGCCCTCGGTATCAAACAAACCAGCGAGGTATCCGAGCATCGCTCGATCGCTCGGGATCGTGGTGTGTGCCAATGTCATCTCCTACGTGTGCCCTATTCTACCGCATAGATGACGCTCCGCGCGGGCGCCAGAACCGGCTAATCGCTTAGCCTGCGGCCAGGATTTTAGCCTCCACGTTAACCAACGGTATCGACAGAACTTACGTGAGTTCTCACAATTGTGTCGGCCAAGATCTTAGCCGCTGTGCTGAAACGGGGCATAAAATAATTAAGGATTTGTGCAATTTCGCTGGCCTCAGTGTTGCAGTGTTTATGACTAGGAGGATGTAGACAATGCACAATCATACCGGCGACTGGGTTTGGTGGGCAAATGAAATGAGACACGGGACGCGAGCAAGCAGACGTCAGGCGTGCCATGAGTTGGCGCGAGTCATCGGTCGGCAGAGCTTGCGCGGACTGCTGACGGCGAGCGGTGGCGACGGCGAGACCTACTACTACGCGACCGCCGCTGCGCGAGATGCTGATGATACTGGTGCCTACGCCTGGGCGGTGTATCCGGTGCGCGACACCGACTAACGATGACGACGTGGATGGTAATGGATTGGCTCCCCCGACTTTGGATGTGCGCGCGTTGCGGCATCACAGAGGATGATCCACGTGTCGATCACGCGTGCGGAGCGTTAGGCGACTCGCCGTGGCATGAATGGAGGCAAGAAATGATAGGAGAGATGCATGATGACAAAGGCAATCAGACTTCAGATCGAACGGCACGAGCTCATGAAAGCGTACGGTAATGAGAATGCCGCGCGTGTTGCCGTCATCGACCGTGAGCTAAAGCGCCTGGTTCGGCGCCGAGCAGAAAGAAGGATAAGATGACCACACCACAGACTGACCAACATTTCCAACGCGCAGAACTAGACGCGTACGACCGCGCCTACGGTCAAGCGCAAGGCTTCCCGCACACGAAGCCAAGCACCATCACGGCGGCGAATGTGATGGGCATTGGCGGCGTGCGGTCCTACATCGTAGAGACATTCCGAGTCCCCGAAATGGGCGATACGCTGTTCGTGCAGATCGCTGGACCGGAGGGGTTACAGCGCGTGCATTTGCCGCCGCCCGTCACGATCGCCATCGCAAGGCAGAGAGACGCGCTCTCTACGCAGTCGCGGAAGCGAGCAGGGAAAGCGCGAGCGCAAGCGCGAGCGCAAGCTGATAAGGCGGCAGGCATCACGATGGACTACCGCTGAGCGGTGGCGCGGGCATCCCGAGGAGGTGGAGATGCGCGCAAGGATTGAGACATTCACAGGCTCGCGCGCTGGCGAAGACGACAGACTGCTCCGTATAGCCAAGCGCCGTCTTCACCAGCTCTATGGGCAATCGCACGGGTCGGTCAAAGAGAAAGAGGCGTGGGAACATGTTAGACGGTTCTGCGAGGAAGCCGGATGCAAGTCCGACATCTTGCGCGCCACGTTGCCGACTGAAATTACGGACGGCGGGCATTGACAGCTCCGAACGCAAACGTCAGCGGACCTGTCCGCATGCTGCTGCGCACGCCGGCGGCGGTACGGTTCGTCAGCGCCGAGCCGTTGTTCGGCCCCGTTGACATCCCCCCTACCTAGCTACCGGCTTTAATGAGCCTCCTTACGACGACATCCTGACGGAGAGACCTGGAAGCGTGTAGACTGAAAAGGATGGGAAAGGCATCCAAAGCTCGTCGTATGAAGAAAAAAGCCATCCAGGATGGCTCAGGTAAGGCGATCCGTGTTGGGATGGATGCCCAGCCCTCCCAGCTTAGCCCTAGCACTACAGGTTGCCCCGGCGTCCGTCTGCCATTCGTTTCCGGACCTCAAGAGAGCGCGAAGCGAAGGAAGTCGCTCGCGAAAAAACCGCCCTTGAAACAATTGAACAAACCCAAGGGCGGCGCACGGCCAGGTGCGGGCATGCCGAGAGGCTACAAAACCAAAAAAACCATTGCGAAGGAAGTCGCTCGAGACGCCCTGCGTCAAATTGTGCTAAACCGGATGAATGAGCTCGTGGCGGCGCAAATCGCCAACGCGGTCGGCCTGAAGTATCTTGTCACCCGAGACCGCAAGTCTGGGAAGTTCATTCGCGTCACGGAAGCGATGGCGAAGGCAAAAGCCAAGGTGAAGGACACCGAAGAGATTATCGAAGTCTGGGAGAAGGATCCTTCAACGCCAGCCTTCACGGACCTGATGAATCGGGCCCTAGACAAGCCGGTCGAGCAGCATGAGCACGAAGTGTCAGGGGGCATGGACATTTATTGGAGAGACAAGGAATAGAGATCCCCTACTGCCCGCGGAACTGGGCGAGGCCGGTTCACGCCAACCTGCGGCGATGGATTGCGCTGGTGTTGCACCGGCGTGCCGGCAAAACTACGTTCGAACTCAACCATCATCAGCGGGCCGCGTTGAACGATCCGTGGGAGGCGCGGCGTCTGCGCTCCCTGCTTCCGCAGTCCAGCGAGCGCCACATACGCCGGCTGATGCTGAAGCGCATCTACTGGCACGTGATGCCGAGTTATAAGCAAGCGAAACTCGTCGCGTGGGAAATGCTCAAGGACATCGCTAGGCCCATTCCAGGCCACAAATTCAACGAGTCTGAATTACTCGTGATTTACCCGAACGACCATCGGATCCAGTTAATCGGTGCGGACAATCCGGATTCACTCCGCGGTCCAGGGTTGTCCGGGCTGTCATTGGATGAGTTTTCGCAACACCCGCCGAAGGTGTTTGGGGAAATTTTGTCGAAAGCCCTCGCAGATCATCTCGGGTACTGTATCTGGTCGGGCACGATCAAGGGGCAGGACCAGCTCTATCACATCTACGAGGCGGCGAAGGACGATCCCGACTGGTATGCGCTCTGGCAGGACATTGACGTCTCGCTGACCAGCGAAACAGGCGCCACGATTACGGCCCTCACGCGGGCGATGGCGGATGATCGCAAACTGATCGCGAACGGGGTGATGAGCCAAGAGGAATACGACCAGGAGTGGTATCTGTCACCGCTGGCTGCCGTGCGGGGCACCTACTACGCCAAGCAGATCGCGGAGGCGCATCGCGAGAAACGTGTCCGGCCCGTGCCCTACGATCCAGCACTCCCCGTGCACGATGTCTGGGATCTTGGCGCTGGCGCCAATATGGCGATCGGGCTGTTCCAGCGGGTGGGGCGCAACGTCCAGATGATCGAATACCTCGAAGGCAAGGAGAGCGACGGCATTCCGCAGATGATTGCCACGCTCCAGCGCAAGCCGTACGTTTATGGCAAGCACTTCGCCCCACACGACATCAAAGCGACCGATCTGTCCACGGGGAAAACACGATGGGAAACGGCGAAGGCGTTGGGCTGGGAGTTTACGGTCGTGAAGGATCTGGCCGTGGTGGACGGCATCAACGCCGGCCGCTTGATGTTTGCCCGCCTCTGGGTGGATGAGACGGCGTGCGCGCCCTGGCTGACGGCCATGGCCCACTATCGGCGCCCGTGGTTGCAAAAGCACGGGATCTTCGGGGATCATCCCGTCCACGATTTTTCCTCGCATCCGGCCGACATGTACCGCTATGCGGCCGTGGCGGAAGAGTTGATGACGAACGAGGTCGCCCCACCGATCACCGATCTCGGCCCGACTGTGCGTAGCCGCTCGTGGCAAGGGCGTTGACCAAGACTGACGCTATTCTCACCGCGCTCCGCGTCCTCGCCGAGGCCAGACGAGTGGAGTGGGATGCGGCTCGAGATGTGCGCGGGCTCACGATCGAGCTGAAGTTCTCGCCCGATCATCTCGAGCCGCGGGCGGTTGTGGACTCGATTGAGCGGGAACGGAGGCGGGCCTGAGAATTATGAACAATTTTCGCCAGTACATTCCGGCGTTTGCTCGAGACGAGCGGGAGTCTCCTGAGCCTGATTATCCGTTCCGCACAAGAACGCGAGAGGTCCACTCACTCGCATCGAGCAGCGTTGTCTGACGTGCGGCGGCGGCATGACATCGTGGTTGACGCCCGCGCCTCTCTAGGCGCATAGTAGGCGGTAATTCAACGCTGTCGTCAGCCTCTCTGGAGTTTACGGCTAGACCGAATACGCGCGAAGGACAGGCTGTCTAAGAGCGCCGGTGCTATACTGCTGATGCGTGGCTGAGAAAGCTGACTGATCAACAGCCCGCCCTTTTTAAGGGCCAGCCGCGCGTTCCTTATGACATTAGTTCGGACACAGCATCGGCGAGCAGCGCGAAAACGCTCAAGGCTTCGCCAAAGAGCGCGGAAACAACAGCCAGGACGTGCTTTGTGGATAGATGACCAGATAGTCTCTGAGGGGTTACGTGTTTTGTGCGATAGTCTCAAGGTCGCGGACGTAATAAATCGGCGGTATCGTTAGGGCATAACAGGCCGGGGTTGTCACCGCAGGCGCGGTGGCACTATTTCAACCGATTGTATTTTAGGAGTGTCCACACTATGGCCCACGCCACCAGCGCCCCCGGCATGAACAGCGTCTCTGCCTCCAAGAGCGAAATGAAGCTCAAGAAGAAGCACACCCTGACCGAAATCAGCATCCGCAAAGAGCAGCAAGGGTTCACCGTCATGGAGCAGTACGACTCGCCTGACTCGCCGATGTGCTACGAGTCGCCGAAGCGGTTCGCCTTCTCGACGGAGGCGGAAGCCGTCAAGAAAGTCCTCTCCTGCATCAAAGACCTCGGCGAGAAGGGTGCGTAGGTGCGTCCCAGCCTCGGCCTGCTTGCGGTGTGGGTGGTCTGCGTGTGGGGGATCGCTGCGGTGGTGTGGTTACTGATGGTGATTAGCTGATGAACAGGCGCGGCTTCTTCTCTTTTGGTGGCTGAGAAAGGCGTCCGGCCAACGCCCCGCCGCACAAGCGGCCAGCCACCGATTCAGACATGACGCTCAGACGGACGATTAAACGGCGCGAGACACGCAAGCGCAGTCGAGCAGGCAAGCTTGAACGGTTGCGGCGCTGGAACGCGCTGACGCCAGACGAGCGGGCGAGACGGGAAGTGTTCGACAAGATGATCGCGAGCCTGATGATGCCCATCATCGAGAACAACTTAGCTATGTCGCGCCACATTAATCGGAGGTATCGCGCATGAACATAAGTCCTAGTCTACTCGCGGCGTGGATGCTCAGCGGGGTTGCCACGTTCAGTCCGGCCCCGTCAGTCAGAGTGCTGGAATGAGCCGCGCGCCCTCGTACCTTGGCAGCATGAGTAGGATTGAGCGATCGGCGTCAGTCGTGTTGACCTTGAAACTTCACGCGAACCTCTTCCAAATTAACCTTGGCGGAAAACGTCAGTTCCTTCGCATCGCTCGGCCGATCCTGCGGAACTGGGGCGTGGCGAGTGGGGACTACAACACGATCTGGGCGATGCTGGAATTTGCGTCGAAAGACCCACAAGGCTTCGAGGCCATGTGTAAGGAGCACGATGCGCGGAAGCGTGCGCTGGCGTCGCAGACGGCCGTGAGGGTCCATTGATACAGCTCTCTCGCCGAATGGTGACGGTCGGTCGGTTCCAGTGTGTCTGGGGCCATCCATTAGATGTCGGCTGGCGGCCATCCCTCACGCATCGTCACGGGTGTCCCCAGCGGATCGGCGTGCGCGTCTATCGTTGGATGATTTCGTGGACGGTCGGTAAGTTAGGGCACGCACTCACGCCCCTTTCTCATAATACTCAGTCTGTTAGGGTGGTGCATTGATGCCGTACATCAACACCCTGCAACGGGCGGCGCTCATGGACTGGCTCCGCGCCCATCCCCTCGCGTGGAGCAGCTGGCCGACGTTTTCGGAGCCCATCGACGACGTACCAGCCGCACGTCCCCGCGAACGCCGGCTGGTGCAGCATGGCTGCCCGTTTCCAATCTCGTCCGACCTCGTGCGGGTGGTTGATGAGCACGTGGCGCAGTTGCGTCATGAACACCGCGTCCAGTACCGGAAGGCGTGTCAGGAGGTGTTCGGATGAACGTCGAAGAGGCCACCGAAGTCTTCCTCCGGAACCTAGAGATCGACAACAGTTCGCTGGTGTGGGACGCGCGAACGTTTTGGGAAGGCTACCAAGCGGGGGCGCTGACGGTCGCGAAGATGATGGCGGAGTCACTTGTGGAGCGCAAACGGCTCTCGTCCAAGACAAAGATATACCGGTGCAACTAAATGCCTGATCTCGTCACCTCCCGCGCACCGAAGAAGACGCCCGCCGCGGACACGCAGCGCGTCCAGGAACTGCTCGCGCTCGCGCGCCAACGGTTCCGCCGCTCGTCTGACGCGGAAGGGCCGTTGCGCAGCCGGATGCTGGAGGATCTCGTGTTCTCCGCGAACCTCTCTGGCACGGACCAATGGGATCCCGCCGCCGTGCAAGAGCGCACGGCTGACGGCCGGCCCTACCTCACCATCGACCGCCTCTCCCAGCCCATCTACAGCCTCGTGAACCAGCAGCGGGAAAGCGGGGCGGCGCTCCAGGTGCAGCCCGTCGACGGGGGGGCGGACGTGGAGACCGCCGAAGTGTACCAGGGCGTGATCCGGAACATCGAGAACCAGAGCCGGGCGAAGTTGGCGTACACGTGGGGGTATGAGGGGGCGGTGCGCATGGGCCGCGGGTTTGTGCGCATCCTGCCCGAGTTTGTGTCCGACCGCAGCTTCGACCAGGACTTGCGGATCAAGCGGGTGCTGAACCCGTTCTCGGTCTATCCCGATCCGACCTGTCAGGAGCCGGACTACGCGGACGCCAATTTCTACTTCGCCATCGAGGACTTGACGGTGGAGGAATACCAAGCGGCCTACGGAAAGGACTCGGAAGTCAGCGGGCTGAACGACTTCGCGAGCATTGGCGACCAAGTGCCGTTGTGGTTCCCGAATGGCCACGTCCGCGTCGCGGAGTATTACTACATCGACCACAAGGACGAGAAACTCCTCCTCTTCCGCGACCAAGAGGGCAAGCCGCTCCCTGTGCTGGAGTCGGAACTTGAGCATCTCGTGGCGTTCCTCGCGACCAAAGGCCAGACGCTCCAAGGGCAGCACCCGGAAAAGGAACGGCCGGTCGATCTCCGGCAGATCAAGTGGGTGAAGATCAACGGGGTCGAGACGTTGAAGTCGACCGACGTGCCTGGTCGCTGGATTCCCATCGTGCCGATCGTGGGCGAAGAGCTGTTCGTGGACGGCCAGCGGGACTACCGCGGGATTGTGCGCGGCGCGAAGGAAGCGGCGAAGGTCTACAACGTGCAGGTGACGGCGTTGATCGAAGCCGTCGGGTTGATCCCGAAAGCCCCGTTTGTGATTGCCGCCGGCCAGATGAAGGGGTTCGAAAAGTTCTGGCGTGATTCGAACGTCTCGACGTACGCCGCACTGCCCTATCACGAGACGAGCGTCGATGGGCATCTGGTGCCGGCGCCGCAGCGCAATCCCGCCATGCCGCCGATTCAAGCCCTCGTGGCCGGTGTGATGCAGGCGAACAACGATGTGATGGCGGCGACGCGCTACTTTGAGGCGAGCCTGGGAAAAGAAGGCCCAGAGAGCTCAGGGGTTGCGATTCAGGCCCGACAGCGGCAAGGCAACACCGGGACGGCGCATTTCGAGAGCAACTTCCGCGACATCTCCTTGGCGCACATCGGCCGGATCCTCGTCGACCAGATCCCGACGTACTACGACACGGCGCGGATGGCGCGGATCATTGGTGAAGATGAGCAGGCGAAGACCGTCATGCTGAACCAGCAGTTCACGGACGAGCAGGGCGTGGAGCGCAGGTTTGACCTGAGCGTAGGCACGTACGACGTGACCGTGATAGCCGGCCCCGGCTTTGCGACCAAGCAGCAGGAGACGAAGCTCCTCCTCTCGCAGACGATTCAGGCCGCGCCGCAGATCTTCCCACTCGTTGGCGATCTCTACATGAAGGCGCTCGGGCTCTACGACATCGCGAAGCGGCTTGAAAAGGGCTTGCCGCCGGAGCTGCGCGATGCGAAGCCTGGTGAGGCGCCGCCGATTCCGCCCGAAGTGAAGCAGCAGATGGACGCGCTCACGCAAGAGCATGAGGCGATGAAGGTCGCGTTTGCTGAGGCGCAGCGGAAGCTCGCGACGCAGGAGGCGAAGGCGCAGTCGGACGGGCAGATAGCCCAGCTCGAGACCGCATCGAAGGAACGCATCGCGGAAGGCCAGCTCCAGCAGAAGGCCCAAGAGACGATGCGTAAATTGGAACTGGAGATAGAAAAACTCCGGGCGCAGACCGCGCAGCAGCAGGCCGAGATCGCGCTTCGAGCGGACGAACCCGCGCAGGCGCAGGAACTACTCAGGCTGAAGGGCGATCTGGAGGCGTTACGGCAAGAGGCTGAGCACCGGCATAAGATCGTCCTCCAGTTGTTAAAGGAGCGCGGGGCCAAAGAGGTCGAACGGCACAGCGTTGAACTGCACGATGCGGCGGCGCACGCGGCGGAGGAACAAGCACATCTCCATCGGAAGGATGAGCGGATGCTCGACGCGACACTGACGCCGACGCCAGCCGCGCCGAGTGGGGAGAAGAAGTGACGGTCGTAGCCGAATGTCGCCATGACGGGTGGCCGCTGTGTCCGAGGTGCTTCGATGACGAACTAGCCTCATCCAACCTTCAGCCTACTGTCACAGACGAACTCTATTGCCTGGCGTGCGGTTGGTCCGGCAGAGTCGATGTAATCGTGCCTGTAGATTTAACGAGACTTGGGCCATTGATGGGCGCTGGGCCGCCGAAGGATGCCACGTGACGCGCCTCCCGCGCATAGAAGTGAAGCGCAAACGAAACATTTCACGATTACGACAGACGCAGGGCTGTCTTACTGATTGCGTGGCGTATATCCTCAATGTGCATCCAGCGCGTGTGCCGTACTTCGTCTATCCGCGAAAGGACTGGTGCCGGCGACTCAAGCGGTACTTTCATCGGCGTGGCTTTTGTGTCCGGTGGCGAATGTGTGCGAGGATTCCTCGCCGTGGGACGTATATCGTTTCTGGGAATAGTCTGCGGTGGAAAACCGCCGCGCATGTTGTGGTCTATCGCAATGGCCGATTAGCATACGATCCGCAGTATCCATCGAAGTGGTCGGAGAAGCGCGTGACGCATCGGCTCGTGATGGTGCAGGCAGTGTGACGAATTTTCAGGAGGAGATGAAATGGACAAGGATTACAACGAACCCGCGTATCAGCATCAGCATCAGCGTCAGGCGTCGGAGCAGTGCAAAGGACCGACGGCTGAATCGTGGGGCGCGACGCCTTCGCCGCCACCACCGATGGAATTGAGCGTGGACAACGTCGAGGAAGTGTTCCGCTATCACCCGTGGGATAGCGTTCAGGTTGATCGTGGGGCGCAAGTCACTGACGCGCTCATCGCCGCAGCCAAGGTGATTCTATGCGTCGTCCCGCGATGTCCAGCACGCACGCGGGCGCTGAATCATCTCCAGGATGCGCGCATGGTCGCCAATCACGCGATCACGCATAGCGGGAGGTTCTAACCTTCGTGACGAGTCAACCGACGTACTCGGAGGGCATCACCGCTGGGTGGATGAAGCTTATCTACAAGCTGGATGACCTCATTGCCCAACTCAACCAGACGGCGGAGGAACAAGCCCATCTCCATCGGAAGGATGAGCGCGAGCTTGATGCGAAGTTGACGCCGAAGCCAGCACAGAAGGAGGTTCTAACCTTCGTGACGAGTCAACCGACGTACTCGGAGGGCATCACCGCTGGGTGGATGAAGCTTATCTACAAGCTGGATGACCTCATTGCCCAACTCAACCAGACGGCGGAGGAACAAGCCCATCTCCATCGGAAGGATGAGCGCGAGCTTGATGCGAAGTTGACGCCGAAGCCAGCACAGAAGGCGAAGATGGAATGAGGCGCTTACCTCGCGTGGAAGTGGAGTGGCGCGACAGTTGTAGCCGTGGGATGTGGGATTCCATTGAGGGGCATCGCAAGCGCAACGGCGTCGGCCCGATTTTATCGATCGGCTATCTCTTACAGAAAACGAAACAGGTCGTGCAGTTAGCGCAGAGTCATTCGGTAGCAAACGACGACGTGACGGATACGATCACAATCCCGAGCGAGAACGTCGTGCGCATGAAGCGCATCACGGGAGGGCTGACGAGGTGAGAGGCAGTCGCCTCGCCACCCCGGTCATCGCGTGGGACGCCGTACGTGCGCTCCTGAAGCAGCACGCGTACACGGGGCCGGCGGTACTGCATTGTGCCGAGGGCGAGCCGAAGATGCTGGAGATTCCGGCCGAGCCGACGCCAGGGCTCAGATTTACGATTGACAATACAACCATGTGGTCGGATCACGATCAAGACTTGACAACCGCTCAGAAGTAAGCGCACAGTAGAACCCATGTAGCCCCGTCATCATTTTTCGCCTGAACGCGACATGCGCTCGCTGAGCGCGTCACTCTCGAAGGCCCGTGTCATGACTTCCCAGTCGTGGCTCGGGCCTTTTGCATTTTCAGAACGAGGACTATGGCCGACCCGATTACGCCAGCCGCCGAATCCGTCACCGAGAAGCCCGCCGGCATCCGAGATGACTGGGACGGCATTGTCTCTGACGGGGTGACGCTGGTCAGCACGGACGCGACGCCTGAGCAGATCGCCAAGACGCTCGGCGTCGAACTTGAACCGGAGAAGCCGGTCGAGCCGCCCATTATTTCCCCCGTTGCCGCAGCCGGCGCAGAGCCGATTCCTGAGGAACGCCCCAAAGGCAAGAGCATCGAGGCGCGGATTGCGCAGGCGCGGTTCGACCAGCGCGAGTCCGACCGACGCGAGCGTGCCACCGCCGAGCGCGCGGCCGACCTTGAGCGGAAGCTCGCGGCCGCCACGGCTGCGCCACCGGCCGCCGTTGTTCCCGCCAGACCTGTCGCGGCCGCCGTTCCCGAAACCTTCCCGAACTGGGAAGCCTGGTCGGCCGACACTGGCCATGAGGACCAGACCTACGAAGATTACCTCGACGCGCGCGGAGATTGGCGCAACGCGAAGCGCGGCTTCATCAGTCGCGAAGAGGCGGAACAGCTCGCAGTCACGAAGGCACAGGAACTCCGGGAGCAGGAGTTCCTGGCGTCATTCGAAGCCAAAGAACGGCAGGCCGAGTACGTGCGCCAGCAGGCGTTCCTCATCAGCCGTGAAGAAGCGAAAACCACACACGAGGATTACGCCGAGGTGGTTGAAGAGTCCACCCTGCCCACGAATCCGGTGATGGATGAAATCTTTCGGCGCGCCGGCCCCCAGGCTGGCGAACTGTTGTATTACCTTGGGTCCCATCCCGAGGAGTGCCAGCGGATCGCGGCATTGCCGACGGCCGCTGAGGTCATCGAATCGATGACTCGGATCAAAATCACACTGGAGGGTGCCCCTCGTTCCGGCCCGCCGTCCAGTGTCATTCCAGTGACCCGCGCGCCTGCCCCGCCTGAGCCGGTCGGAGCAGCCCGCCATACCTCCCCAGCGGCATCACTGTTGGATCCGCGGACCAGCTTGCGTGACTTCATGAAAATCCGCGACGAACAGGAACGTACGGCTGCCGGGAGGTTTTAAGAAATGGACTGACATCATGATGCGCGTTCTGACCGCTCCGTGGCAGAGCCTGTCACGACCCGCCCAGGGGCTTCGGCTCGGGGTGGTGTTCCTGTGCACGTATCTCCTCACCGTCCTCACCGATACCTTCTTCGCCGCCTCAGGCGTGCTCGTCGCGAACACGTACCTGACCTCCGACGTCATCACGAAAGAGTCGATGCGGCTCCTCGTGAACAACCTGGTGTTCGCGAAGTCCGTGAATCGCACCTACGACCCGAAGTTCAAAACCACTGGCGCGGCCTCGGCCAATGGGGACACGATCCGGGTCCGCAAACCGCCGCGCTATCTCGGGCGGTCTGGCATGGCGATGGTGCCCGAAGCCATCACGGAAACGTACGTCAACGTGACGCTCACCCACGAGTGGGGCATCGACCTTGAAGTGAGCGACTGGGATCTCGCGCTCTCCTTGGACAACTTCTCCGACAAATGTCTCAAGCCGGCGGTGTCCCGCATCGCCACCTACATCGACCAGAAGTGCATGGAAAAGGCCGCGCTCAGCGCGGTCTCGGCGGTCGGCACGCCTGGCACGATTCCCACCGCGCTCCTCACCTACGGGTTGGCGGGCAGCAAGCTCGACGACAGCGCCGCGCCGCAGGACGATATGCGGTTCATGACGATTTCGTCTCGGATGCAGACGTACATCGTCGATGCGGCGAAGGGCCTCTTCCAGGCGTCGCAAGAGATTGCGATGCAATACAAGAAGGGCCAGATGGGGAACTTCGGCGGGTTCAAGTGGCAGATGGACCAGAACGTCTACACCCACACCACGGGGGTCCAAGGGGGCACGCCGCTGGTGAACGGGGCCGGTCAGAGCGGCACGTCGCTCGTCACGGATGGCTGGACCTCTGCGGTCGCGGATCGGCTCGCAGTCGGGGATCGGTTCACCATCGCGGATGTGAACCACATCAACCCCGCGAACTATATGAGCACGGGCGAAGCGCAGGACTTCGTCGTGACGGCCGTAGGCGCGTCGGATGTCAACGGGAATATGACGATCACGTTCTCGCCAGGCATCGTCGTCTCCGGCTCAGGCCAGACGGTCAACGCCCTGCCGGCGAACAACGCGGCGATCACGGTGCGTGGCGCGGCCAGCACCCAGACGCCGATCGGCATTGCGTCACATCGGGACGCCATCGCGTTGGCGTTTGCTGACCTCGTCGTGCCGAAAGGCAAGGACATGGCCGGTCGGATGTCGGACGAGCAACTCGGGCTGTCGATTCGATTTATCCGCGACTTCGAGACACGCACGGGACTGTTTTTGACCCGCCTCGATGTCATTTTTGGAGTCGCGGACCTGAGAAGCGATGCGTTGGCAGTGGCAATCTACTCATAAACCAAATCCTTGCCTGGCGGCCACCGTGGTCGCTCGGTGAACACTTCTTGTTTCAGGTAGGAGACATCGCTCATGACCACTTATCTTCGACGTTCACGCGGCCTCCGCTGGCTGATCGGCTGCGCGCTGACGGCCTTCGTGCTGATGTGGGGTATTCCTGGTACGCGCATCCAGGAACAGCCCGAAGCGCAGACCGCGCTCAATACCACCACGTTATCCGCGGCGGTGACGACGGCTGACGGGACGGTGGTGAACCTGACCAGCGGCACGACTGTGGCCGCCGGGCAGGAACTGTTTGTGGATCGCGAGCTGATGCGGATTCAGAGCGCGGTCGGCGGCTCGACGACGCAATGGAATGTCGTGCGAGGGATTCGTGGGACCGCCTCCACTCACGCGAATGCGGCCACGGTCTTTACCGGAGTCACGGCACGGTTTAATCGGGCAGATGTCGTGGCAGGGACGACCTGCACGGCGGCGAATGAACTGTACTTCCCGCGGATCAACGCCACGTCTGGCCAGATCGCGGAGTGCGAAGCGGGGTTCTGGGCCGTGTGGTCGAACGATCCGGTCGCGGTGCGGACGTATACCGTGCGAGATGAGTTTAACGGCGGCCAGACCATCATGCAGGATGATGGCACCGCTAAATCGTTGGCTGATGCTGAAGAGAACTTCGTCTACGGCTCACCGCTCGGGGCCATTGAGTATCGGGAGGACATCGCCAAGACGATCTCGTCGTGGGTGGCCATCAACGGCTCTTTGGAAATCAGCGCCGATGATGCGGCGGAAAGCGTCGAGATTGTGCTGGGGGCCAGTTCGGATGCGGCGCTCAACCAAGTCCTCGAGGTCGGTACGAACGGCGGTTGCGTGGCGATGATGGTGACGGTCTCAGCCATCACCATGGTCGATGAACTGCACATCGGGTGGCGGCAGAACGAAGCGTTCGTGGATGTCGCTGCGTTTGAGACCTACGATGAGTACGCAACCATCGGTCTGAAGGACAACGCGGGCGATCTCGATATTCAAGATGAAGAGGCTGGCGCGGGTGTCCAGAACGATGATACTGGCATCACTTGGGCTGCCGGCGAACGTCGCGGCCTCAAGGTCTGTATCAGTGCTGGCGGCGTGCCCACGTTCTATTACACCGCGGCGAGTCCCCATGCCACTCGGCCGGCGTGGATTCAGGCGACCTCGACCAATACCGGCGATGCGCTGACCGCTGCGGATGGAATGGTGCCGTTCCTCGTATATACAGGTGCCGGGGTCGCAGGGACGATCACGATTCAGTGGGTGGAAATCACCCGCTTGCCGTAAGTCGACTGCACCGAGGCGGCAGGCGATCTGTCGCCTCATTTTTCGAGAAGGATAGGACACCCATGCGCAAAGCCTTGATTGGCCTCGTCGCCGGCCTGATGCTCGGGGCGACGATCTACACCGGCGCGCAAAGCGTCAGCTCGGGTGGGGCGTTTCTGCCACTGGAAGACATCACCGTCTCCGGTGTCTGGACGTTCCGCGGGGCCTCGCCCATCAAGTTTGAAGGCGGGACCGCCTCGGCGGATGATGCCTTTGAACTAACGCTGGCGGTGCCCAGCGTGACCGCGGATACCACCATCACGCTGCCGACGTTTGGTAGTGCGGCGGCGGCCTTCTTGTTTTCCACGCTTGCGACGAATGATTTTGATGTCGTCAATTCGATTTGGGGGGTCAGTAACGGGCTCGCCTTCGAAGGGGCGACGGCGAATGCCTTCGAACTGACGCTCGCGCCCACGAATGTCGGGGCCGATGTCACGGCGACGTTACCAGGTGGGGCAGATGCGGCTTACGCCATCATGGCCTCGACGTTGACCACCAATGACGTAGGTATTGCGAACTCCGTCTGGGGCGTCTCGAATGGATTGACGTTCGAAGGCGCAACAGCAGATGCCGGGGAATTGTTTCTAACGGTCCCTGATATTGCGACCGCCAGCCGCACAATGACCCTCCCTGACATGGGGGCCGCGTCGGCTGTCATCGCCAGCACGTTAACAACGAACACCGTCAACGTGGCGAATAGCATTTGGGGCATCTCGAACGCCCTCGCGTTCGGCGGGGCGACCGGCGCAGACGGGTTTGAGATCCAGCTCACGCCTGCCGATGTGGGTGCCGATCGTGTGGTCACGATTCCGGACATGGCGGCCGCCTCGGCCTTAATGGCGTCGCTGCTGACGACGAATGCGCCGCAGGTCGCGAATTCGGTCTGGGGGATTTCCAACGGCCTGCAATTCGAAGGCGCGACCGGCGGGGCGGATGCGTTTGAAACAACCCTCACGCTCACGGACCCGACCACGGACAACACCGTCACCCTCCAGAACGCCACGGGCACCGTGACGCTACAGACGGGCGCGACAATCACCCTCACCAACGTCGATCTCGACACGACCGATAACTCAGTAGCCGCGAACATCTGTGAAACGCAAGCCTCCGTGACGGCGACCGGCGTGGCGTCCACGGATAACCTGATTTGGACGATGACCAGTTCCGATCTCGGGCTGGGCTTCAGCGTCGCGGCGATCATTCCGACGGGCGCGAATGCCGTCTCGATTCGCATCTGCAATGAGACCGCGGGCGCGCTCGATCCGGGCGCCGTGGCCGATTTTCGGCTGGTGCCGATTCTGTAGAGGGGTGTGCATGGACGCGTATGAAGTCGATCCGCAGGTGCGGGCGGCGCGAACGTGGGACGGACAAGCGAAGGCGGCATCAGCGCCGGCGGCGGTGCCGCCCTTTCGTCAGCGGCTCACGGTGGCGGTGGGCGAGGGCGTGCTGATTGGCATGAAATGGCTGGTCGCGTCGCTGTTAGCGTTGTGCGGGATCGTCTGGTTTCTCACCGATTACGCCTTCGTGCGCGATCAAGCTCAGTACGTCGCGCAGGTCCGTGCCGCACAGCGGGCGCAACAGACCGCGCAGCCACAGCCGGCCGCGCCCAAACCCGGAGGACCGAGCGGAGCGGAGCGATGATATTCGACCAGGAGAAGCAGCGAAAGCGAGCCTGGGCCCTCGCGCACTGTGAGCGGGAGAAGCAGCGGAAACACGAGTGGTACCTCGCTCACCGTGAGGAGGTTAGGGCTGCCGCGACCAAGTGGGCCGCGGCCCACCCAGATCGCGTAAAAGCGTCCAATCTGCTCCACGGGCGTACGGTTAGCGGGCTTCATGTCGAAGACAATCTGCAAATTCTCACGAGAACAGAGAACGCACTGAAATGGCGTCATGTCCCGTCTTTCATACTGAAGGAGTCTACATGCGCTGCCTAGTCTTCCTTACGACTGTGCTCTGGATTCTGGCATTGCCGTTAAGCCCATATGCTCAAGATTTTGTAACCTTTGAAGCCTTGACCGTAGCCGATTCATCCATCGGCATCACCTCCACGGTACGCAGCCCATCTGGGCGCGTCCCGAACACCGCTTGTTCCGCGCGGCTCGAGACGGCACAAGTGCGCTTCCGTTTCGACGGGGTCGCGCCCAGCTCCACAGTGGGCACCATTCTCGATGTCGGAGACGTCATCACGATTCGCGGCGCCGCGCACATGATCGCCTTCCGGGCGATTCGCACCGGCGGCACCAGCGGGGTGCTGGCGGTCCATTGCTATGTTGATAATCGATGAAGGCTTCCTTCCGGTCCCTCTTCCTCGTCCTGAGTCTTGTCGTGGGTCTTGCGTGGTTGTCGCGCGCCCAAGTCTCGATTGAGCGTGGGAACACGTTTGGGCCACTGAACGCTGACACGCTCTGCCTGGATGCGGCGAACCGCGATGCCTGTCTGAGCCGTGCGGCGGCCGATATTCTCCAACTGGACGCTGGCGACTCGTTCAATCTCAACCCGGCCGGGGTGCGGCTATCGAGCGACGCCGATGGCGCGATTACCTTCCTCGGCCTCGGCAACGGGACCGACGAAGATCTGACGCTCAATCTCGACGACACGGCCAATACGATTGTCGCGTCCAGTTCCACCGGCGTGACGCAACTGACGTGGACGGAGATGGTGCAGGCCGTCACGCGCGACGGGATCATCACCACCTCGACTGATGGCGGCCTACTCGCCAACAATACGGCCTCGACCGCAGGCGTCCCTGTGCAGCAATCGCCACGTCTCCGCCTCCGCAGCAACGTCTGGAATACGACGGCTGTAGCGGCGAACAATACAGATGACTGGTGGATAGAATCAGTTCCCGTCAGTGGGACCACGCCATCAGGACTCCTGCGGTTTGGGAGTTCCTTGAATGGGGCAGCAGCGACGCATTTGATGACACTACGGTCGACTGACGGCAAGTTGACTATTGGAGGACTCGCTCTGAATGCGGCGGGCAATATTGCTTGGGCTGGGCGCTCTATTCTTACTTCGCCCGCAGACGGCAAAATAAATTTAAGTAATAATGCTGAAACTCTAGGCTTCGGATTCGATTTCACTACAGATGCCCTCGCCAGTTTTCGCACTCGTGCCCAAACCGGCTACGCCACCGTCCAAGCACTCGGCTACTTGGCGGATCAGTCCTCTATCACGGCAGGGGCGCACGCCACGGTTGTCAATACGGGCGAGATTCGCACAGTCGTCTATAAGGCCACCGTCACCTCGACGACCTGTCTCGCGCCGTTTGCAGCGGCTGCGTTGACGGCGGATTGCACGGTCGCGACCCTCCCCGCTAAAACGAAAATCATCGCGGTCTACGCTGACACGACGGCTGGCTGGACGTGCTCGGGCACCTGTACGGGCACGAAGGTGATGGTGTTGGGGAAGTCGGCGGGCGGCACGGAATACATAGCGTCAAATACCGTGGCGACGAGTGCGGTGACACGAGGACTAGCGGACGCTGAACTCGGCACCGAACTCGTGCGGGCGGCTCGGATTCAAGACGGGGCCATTATCGCGAACGCTGGCGGCGTGTGGACTGGGACTACGACCGTCACAGCCCGCTTCACGAGCGGCACGGGGAATTGGGGCGATGCGGCCACGACGTTTGTTAATGCTGGATCGACAAGCTTCTACATCGAAACGGTCGTGTATCCATGATGATCCGCCTGCTCATTACGTGTGTGGTACTACTCATTACCTGGTCGCTCCACGCGCAAGAGAAGATCGCGCTGAGGACGCCGATCACGCAAGCGAGCATTGCTGATTACGCGCCCATGCGGTTGCTGATTCAAGTGCTGCCGAGTCCCGTGATTCAGGTCACGATCCGCGCCTCGAACGGCAAAGAAGAAGCCTTCGAGTATCCCTGTCGGAACGGTTGCACGGCGATGAACACGGACGCCGAAGTGCAGGCGACGATCAACGCGCTGAATAGCACGGTGAACATGAACACGCGAACGCTGTGGCGCAGAGTCTTCGACCGTCTTCTTGTTGACTTTCCAGAACGCTTCGTTGGCGGCGGCACGGTTCAATGAGACATCACGTGAGGAGTGAAGAGACATGATCGAATATCCGAAGGTGCTCTACAAGGACGGCCAGGCTCAGCGCGTCGCGCACGCGGAGGCCGAAGCCGCGCTCGGCAAGGGCTGGTCTGAGAATCCAGGCGGCGACGCCGAGAAGCCGGGCACGGGCATCTATGCGCTCCCGCCGGCGGCAGTCAAGACGGCCGCCTACGAGCCGAAGGAATATCCGAAGGTGCTCTATCGGAAGGTCGACGGCAAGATCGCGTCTCGCCGCGTGGCGGACGCCGACGCGGAAGCCGCGCTCGGCGAGGGCTGGAGCGAGGACACGGCCGGGGAGCCGATTCCGGCACCCGCCGCGCTCACGGTCGGCCTGTCAGACGAAATGCTGCTGGAGGAAATGCGGAAGGCTCCGAAGGCGCGCAAGGCCACAGCGAAGAAGGCGTAGCGCCCTGTGCAGGCGGTAGGTGCGTCCAATGACAGCAGGGCGAGGTCGAGCCACGTTAGTGATCATAGCCGCACTTGCAGCTATTTGGAGGCTCTGTGACGTTTACGGCGCTTCAACTTATCAGCCAGGCCCTGCGAAAGCTTGGTGTCTTGGGGAGAGGCCAGACCGCTTCTGACGGGCAGGGGGCGGATGGCCTTGAGATATTAAACAACCTCATCGACCAATGGTCCGTCGATGGGCAGGTGTCGATCCTCAGCACGCTCCGCACCACAAAAGCCCTCACGGTCGCGCAACAACGCTACACCATTGGCAGCGGCGGCAACATCGACATCGTGCGCCCAGTCGAGATCGAGTACGCGCGGGTCATTCCCGATACGTCGCTCGCCGATGCGCAGGAAACGGAACTGCCCGTCTTCCTACACACCGCGCAGACGTGGGCGGCGAAGGTGCTCAAGAACTACACCGGCACCTATCCGACCGAGCTCTACTACGACCATGCGGTCGATAATGCAACGGAGCGCGGGAATATCGACGTGTGGCCGATTACGACCGCCGCGAATGTCACGCTGGTGCTCTACACCCCGTATGTGCTCACGCAGTTTGCGGCGCTCGCGACGTCCTATAAGTTCGCGCCTGGCTACCCCGCCGCGATTGTCGCCAATCTCGCCGTGCTGCTGGCGCCGGACTACGGGAAACCGTCGAGCGGTCTTGATCTGGTGATCCGGGAGGCGGCGCGTGCGAAGGGCCTAGTGGAAACCACAAACATGACGGTCCCGTTGATGCGTGGGGACCGGGCGCTGGCTGGGCGTGGTGGATTCGATGTGAGAGCGGGGCGTTAGATGGACTTGTCATGAGCCCTCAATATTTGTCTAAGTCGATCGCAGATGGCCAAGTAAAATATACAGCCATGAAGCTATGTGAATGTGGGTGTGGTCTACCAGCGCCTCTCGCTCAACAGAACTGTACGACACGTCGGTACGTGAGAGGTGTCCCGCGACCGTTTTGCCGAGGACATCACATGAGGGCTATTCCACGAAAGGCCGCCACGCCACGGATAAGTACCAGCCAGTTCTGCGAATGCGGATGTGGGCAACACGTTGGTATTGCGCAGCAAACTCAACCGAAGTACGGCCACGTAAAGGGGCAACCGTTTCGTTTTCGTGGAGGGCACCAGCGCCGTCTCATGAAAGCCAAGAGCTATCCCACTGTAGGAGTGAGAGATAGCCTAGGTAAACACAAAACAGAATACCTTCATATTCTAATGGCTGAGCGTGTGCTCGGACATCCGTTGCCAGCCAAAGCCCACGTCCATCATGTTGACGGGTCAAGGTCAATAGAGAGCCAGTTGGTGATCTGCCAGAGTGCCGCGTATCACCATCTCCTACATATTCGGTCACGCACTCTACGCGCCGGTGGAAATCCTAACACTGAGCGGCTCTGTTTGAAATGCAATGAGGTAAAGCCGCTACGCAGGTTCATAAAAGATCGAACCGTAGGAATTGGTGTGAAGAGTTGCTGTCTCGACTGCGATGCGAAGCGGCAACGAGAACGGCGGGTTGCTCTACGGGGCGCAGCGTGAGTCGGTACAAGAATTTTTGTGGCCCTAGTTACGTCAGCCTTGCGGCTGCTGCAAATAGTGAGCGGACCGTCAATCTCTTTCCCGAAGTCATCGAAGCGGCGACGCCGAAGAATAAAATGGCGTTGATCGGCACGCCTGGCGATACCGTCTTTGTCGATCTTGGCATCGGCCCCGTGCGCGGGATGGCGGCGCAAGATGGCCGGATGTTCGCGGTCGGTGGCGGATCGCTGTTTGAAGTGTATGCGGACGGCACGGCGACCAACCGTGGAGCGGTGGGGATCGCCGTCGATCCGGCCGTGCTCGTCACCAATGGCCAACAAGGGCACCAATGGCTCGTCATCAGTAATGGGAACGGCTTCATTTTCGATCTCGTCACGAATACCTTGGTGCAAATCCCGGCGGCGGGGTTTCCGGCGGGCGTGCGGTCGGCGGTCTTCGTGGACGGGTATTTCATTGTGCTCATACCAGGCACGTCCTTATTTGGGTTGTCTGGTCTGTTGAAGGGATTGGAGTGGGACACACTCGATCGCGCCGCACGCTCCACGGCGTCTGACAATCTCATCACGGTGATTGCCGATCATCGCGAAGCGTGGTTCTTCGGATCGGAAACGATGGAAGTCTGGATTGACAGCGGGAACGCGAGTTTTCCCTTTCAGCCGTTGCGCGGGACAGTCATGCAAGTGGGCATGGTCGGCCACGGCTGGTCCCTGGCGACGCTGCGCGATGAACAGGCCAAATGCTGGCTCGGGAAAACGGACGGCGGGCCGCGCGTGTTCGCCACCTTGATCGGGTATACCCCTGAGCCGATCAGCACGCATGCGGTCGATCTCGCGATCCAGGGCTACGGGGAAGAGGCGCAGAACGCGGCGCGCGGCTACGCGTACCAAGAACACGGACACACGTTTTACGTGCTGACGTTCCCCACGGTGGGCCTCGCGTGGGTCTATGACCTCACCGAGAGCAAGAAGGCGCAGATGCCGCTCTGGCACGAACGAACCAGATGGAACGTGACGCAGGGCGTGGACGAAGCGCCGACAGGCTGGAACCATTGCTACGCCTTTGGGAAGCATCTCGTCGGGTCACGCGACGACGGCAAAATCTACAGTCAAAGCCTCACGACCTACACGCATAACGGCGCCATGATTCGCCGCGTCCGTCGAGCGCCGTACATCAACGCCGAGCATCGGCGCTTGTTCTTCTCTCGCTTCGAGTTGGTCGGGGAGTGGGGCGTGGGACTCCAAACGGGCCAAGGTTCCGCGCCGACCGCGTTGCTCCGCTGGAGTGATACGGGATGGAAAACCGCCTCAGACTTTCGGAGCGCGAGCCTGGGACCGGTCGGCGAATACGACACGCAACCCACGTGGGATCAACTCGGGTCCACACCTGGCGATCGCGGATTTGAAGTGGTCATCACGGACCCCATCGGGATTCGTCTCACTGATGCCTACGTCGATGTCGAGGTGGGGACGCACTAATGCCCTTCGATCCCAACAGTCTGGGCGCGGAAGGCTATCCACCCGAGCGTGAGCCGTTGGTGGAAACGAAGACGGGGAAGATGACCCGCCCGTGGTTTCTCTTCACGCAAACCGTCAATCAGTACATCAGCCTGCTGCAGCAAATCACCTACTTGGGGGGCAACTCCATTACCCCAGGGGTGGGCGGTGGCGGGGCAGACGCCCCAGGTGCGTTCGAACCAGACTTCCCGCCAGATTTCGATTGGTTCGGCGCGCGGTCTCACGCGGCGAACGCCGCAGCTCCCGTCGGTGTTGGGGAACCTGATCCAGCGTATTCCGGCTCCAACACCGTGACGAATGTGCCCCTGGATGGGATTTACAACGGTCGCACCACCGCGAATGGCCCAGGCGCGTATGCCGGGGTGTCGAGTGCCGGGGCCAACCAACTCCGTCCGGAACAGGATCCCACGTGGACGATGTTTCTCAGGACGGGGGCGAGTGTGGCCTCGATTCGTGTGTGGATTCTCTTCACCGACACGGCCTTAGCGGATACCGATACACAGGCCGGGACGTACTTCGGCTGGCGCTTTTCCACCGTGGCGGGCGATCCGGGGTGGGTGGGGGTGACGAGAGATGGTGTGACGCAGGCGGTCAGCGGCCTCGTGGGGACGATCGCTGCCAATACCACCTACAAGTTGCGGATCCGCAAGAGTGGGGCGACATTTTACTTCTCCGTGAACGACAGCGTGGAAGTGGCGCACACGGCGAATCCTCCCACCGCGACCGCGACCCTCTTTTGGGATGCGAAGTGGGGGACACAAGAATTTGCCACGAAGACGATCTTCTGGTCACGGCATTGGGTGCGCTTCGCCGGTCGGAGTGCGGTCGGCACTGAAACGATCACGATCGTGCCGCCGCCGCCACTCCCGCCGCCGCCACTGCCAGTGGAAACCATCACGAACCCGCCACGGGCCGCGTGGCGCGTCTTCAAGACCCTGCCACAGACCCTCTCCAGCGGCGTGGCCGCCGCACTCATCTGGGAGTCGGTGCTCGTCGATACAGAAGGGTCGATCAACAGCGCCAAAGACGCCTTCACGGTGAAGAAGAGTGGGCGGTATCTGCTGAATTGTCATGTGCGATCGAATCCCGTCTGGCGAAGCAGCGGCGGGGATTCCGAAAATACGTCCGTCTGGATTACGGTGAACGGCACGACCGTGGTGAAAGCCCGTGAAATGGTGACGTGGGTGGGAGATTTCGGGGGCGGGGAAAGTGTTCAAGCGTGGGCGCAAGAGCTCGGGGCAGACGGCATCATTATCAGTGCCTCGTCCGCCACCGGTTTCGAGGCCGCGCAGATTGCGTAAGCGCATACTAGAGGGAAGCTATGCCACTCAGTGATCTCTCGAAACGCAGCAACGGACAAATGATACTGGCGGCAAGGAAGGCGAGTTGAGGGCGCGATGGCGAATATCTCAAACAAATCTGAACGCAATCAACTGAACCTCGCGATGCGGCAGCAACCGTGGTACCAGGACTGGTTCCAGCAGCGCGGGCTTGACCCGAACATGGTCAAGCTCAACGACCAACAGCGGACAGAACTCCAGCGCCTCGTTGTGAGTCGAGGCTTTTTGGACCCGAGCGACGGGCATATTGACCAGGCAGGCAACGTTAGTGATTTTCACGGCTGGAAAGGGCTACCGACTGCGGCAAAGATTGCCATCGCGGGAGGTGTGACCGCCGCGACACTGGGCGCGGCTGGAGCGTTCACTGGCCCTGCGGCTGGGAGTATGGCCGCGTCCGCTGGTGCCCCTGCCGCGACAGACGCTGCGATTTTTGGCAGTGCGGCCGCCCAAGCCTCAGCCGCCACGGCGGCCTCAACCGTGGCGGCGGTCGCCCCGCGGAATACGTTAGGTAACGTCGCCAACTGGGTGACAAGTAAGTGGGGCACGGTTGGAGACTGGGGCCTTGATCTCTACAATAACTGGCAGTCGAGCCGCGCGGCGAGCAATCGGTACGAGTCGGAGCTCGGCGTGAACGAGCGCGATTTTCTCCAGCGGCAGAAAGAGTTCGAGGCGCAGCTCCGTCAGCGGGAGAAAGAATATCAAGATCGGCTCGTCTTCGACCGAGAGCAGCTCACGCAATCGCAGAAGCAGTGGGCCGACCGCTACGGGCTTGATACGGCGCAGTTCCAAGCCATGCAAAATCAGTGGGCGGACAAATACGCCTTAGACTCCGCGATGTGGCAGCAGCAGGAAGCGACGCGGGCGCCGTATCGGTCCCTTGGGGAAGCCAACCTTGCGGCGCTCGCGCTCGGGATGGGGACGCCCATGCGACCGGTGGAGCGCGTCGCTGCGCCGCCGGCCAGTCCGCGCGTCGCGCCGCCCGCGCCTACGCCGTTTGTGCCGCCTACGCCGACGGCGGGGCCTGCGCCGAGCGCACCAGCGGCGGTGCCGAGTGCGCCAGTCGTGGCCGCGCCACAGACGGTGCTGATGCAGGCCCCGGATGGTACGACCAAACAGGTCAAGTCGTCAGACGTGGACCATTATCTAAAAGCCGGCGCGGTGCTCGCGTGAGAGAGGGTGTCTAATGGCTAACTTCTGGGAAGAGAACGACCCACAGACGATCTGGGCTCGTGCGTCACAGATTTTGAATCAGTATGTGAGCCAGGAAGGTGGAGGCGCGATCAATTGGGAAGCGGCGCGCAAAATATTCGAGCAGCAGACGGCAAGCGGTCAGGGCAACTTCGGCGATTGGGTCAATGCGGTGATGGCGCAGCGCAGCTCGTGGGTGGGGGCCGGCCCCAGCACGCCTCCCGCTGGCACGGATCCGGCTGGAACGCCACCAGCGACGCCGACGTCGGGGTATGTGCCGAAAGACTATTTATTCAATAAGGAGAAGTGGAACGACCCGAACCATCAGTCGCCGAAATATGCCGTGCATCGGATCATCAATAAGTATGGGTACACGGCCGCCGGGCTCCAGCAGGCCCTCGCCGAGATCCGGCAATTACCGTACGGGAAGAATGCCCGCATTGTCGGCGCGGACAAGATCGATTTCGGTGATGGGATGTGGGGCTCAGAGCGCCTGGGCATCATCGACGTCATTCGCGATGTGGGCGGCCCTAATGCGGGCGGCCAATGGATCACGGAAGCCGAAGCGGCAGCCAACGACGCGCGCAAGAAAGGGAAGACCGTTGCAAAGGCGCCCGCCACGAAGACGCCTGGGACGACGGCGACCCCAGCCGGCACTGGGTTGGCGAATGCCTCCCTTGTGGCGCCGTGGACGGGGCAGTTCACGGCCCCAGGCATGCCGACCTCCTTCTATGAGCAGCGGTATGGGCGGTCCGCCACGCCATGGAACCAAGCGACTCCCGATGGTGGTGGCGTGGTCCCTCCTCCTGGGACGGGTGGCCCGTCGCCGCCGATTTCGCCTCCTGGACCTGTCGTGCCGCCCGGCGCCACGAGTCGTGGTCAACCTGGGCGAGTCGTGCCTGGGACGCCAGCCGCGCCTGTGACGGCGATCCCCCCTAGTCCAGGCTCGGGTGCGCGGCCGACGGCGGCAACGGCAAGTGCGGCGTTGCCATCGTCGCTGGTCGGCGGCCCCATCTCGCCGCCGGGGCCGGGGAATCTGCCGCCGGCGTCGCGCGTGACCGGGACGGCGGTCTCCCATGGTCCAGGCTCTGGTGCGCGGCCGACGGCTGGCCCCGGCGCGACCGACCCCATCTCCCCGCCGGGAACGGGTGGCCCGTCGCCGCCGATCACGCCGCCGTCCGGGTTCGTGCCACCGCAGGCCTTTCCCTCGCCCCGTGGGAGCGTGAGCCCGTGGGATCCCTTTGCGTATGAGATGTTCATCCCGCCAGCCGAACGCGCCCCAGGCTATGGCTCGTATCAGCCACCAGACGAACGCGCCCCAGGCTACGAGTCGTATCGGCCCGTCACGGCGGAAGACCTGTCGCAAGATCCGAGTTATCAGTTTCGGCAACGTGAGGCGCAAAAAGGGATCGAACGATCTGCGGCGGCGCAAGGCACGCTCCTGACTGGTGGGACACTGAAAGACATTTCCCAGTACGGCTCAGACCTCGCGTCGACAGAATATGCGAATGCCGATGCGCGGAAATTCCGTGATTGGCGGACGGGCTACGAGCGCCTCGCGAGCGAAGATCAGACTGCGGATGCGCGGAAGTTCCGCAACTGGCAGACCGGGTACGGGCGCCTCGCGAGTGAGGACGAGAGCGCGTTCACTCGGGGGCTGACCGGGTGGGGCACGAACTACAACCGGCTGCGTGGCGAGGAAAGCGACCTGTACGGCCGGGCGCTCGGCGCGGAGTCCACGCGATACGGCCGCGCGTGGAATGAGTACGTGTTCGCGCGGGACATTTTTGAAAAAAACAGAGATCAGGCGTACACAAAATACCTTGAACTCGCAAAACTGGGCAAATACTAGCCATGCCGTCATTGAAAAATCGCGACATGGCCCTTCGGCGGCTGAGTCGTATCGGGATCTCGCCAGAGGAACGAGCGGCGCTCTTACAGACCATCCGCGAGGCAGAGGCACAGGCAGCCGCCGTGCCACCTATTCAAGCGGCTGTCGCGCCTCCAGTTGGCGTGATTGCCAGTCCGAACCCATCAGGGGCGGAGCCTCCAGCGCAGTGGCCACCGCCTTATAACCCACCCGGAAAGCTACCACAAGGACCGGAT
>ERZ1292629.952-Hain-H43-01um-R1-952-length-30560-cov-14_pt1 | contig 30560 bp, 49 predicted proteins | sample MGYA00564399_ERZ1292629 | MGnify/ENA primary metagenome ERZ1292629 (study PRJEB36523, sample SAMEA6512636) | groundwater metagenome | collected 2019-01-08 | study: AquaDiva: Metagenomics assemblies of 32 groundwater samples
TATGTAACGCAATTCATCCGCACATTAAACTATGCGGATTTCTTGCTAAACTATTGAAAAGAAATCGAGTTCTTAAGTGCATATTTTATTCTAAATAATATACAAAAAGGTTTAATATTTAGTGATTCTTGCTATTGATATGGAAGAAAAATTAGATCCAGGTTACATAGTTGGATTTACTGATGGTGAAGGAACATTTAATTTTGTTAGATATCCTGATGGGAGAATAAGACCACAGTTTTTGTTGTTTAATACTAATAAAGAAATACTTGAGAAAATAAAAAAAACATTAGAATTAGATTGTCCGATATTTGAAGTAAAAAGAGTTAAGGATCTTATAAAAAGAAGGAAAATTTGTTACAGAATGCAGGCTCGCTCTTTAAAAGATATTAAAAAAATAGTTATTTTCTTTGATAAGAATAAACCAATTATAAAAAAAGAAGATTTTGATAAATTCAGAAATGTATATGAAAATTGGGTTAATTCTAATAGAAATGTTTAAAAGAGAATATTGAATGTATTAACTATAGCGGGGTGGAGCAGATCTGTTTAAGTTCGTATGAATTTTTCAGAGCTCAACCTGGAGTGCTCGCAGGGCCCATAACCCTGAGGTCGTGTGGTTCAAATCCCACCCCCGCTATGTTTATTTTCTTAACTATCAAATAGTAACAAATAGAAGGATTTATTAACCTTAATTTTCTGTCAAAAGCATGAATTATATAAAAAAATTTGACGGAAGCAAATGTCCGATTGATTTAGAAAATCCCTTAGTTATGATGAAAGGACGTGACTTTGGGCGAAACTATGAAAGAGGGTCATTAGTCTATCCAATTGGAGATAGTGGAGAAAAACCAGGACGTCATTCTAGCAAAGGGTGGATGACAATTTCAACCCTCAATACAGATACTGCAAACTTTTGCGGGGTTGAAGTTGGAAAAACTGCAGTTCCATTAAGAGAATTGCTTGAAGTGTCTGGAAAATTTTTAGATATAGCCTATAATGGAAATAAATTTACAATAGGTGGCAAAAAAATTGATCAAGAAACCGCAATTAATGAAATGCTTGATTACTATGCAACAATGCAAATTCCAGAAGAAGTTAGAAATTCTTCCGGGCTGTCCAGAATAATCTCTTCTGAAAAAACTCAGCATGAAAGAGGCATCATTTTTGAAAAATTAGAAAATGTTGCAGCAGCTTTAATTATGTATGACATGGGATTCACAAGTTCATCTACTGCAACTCGAGATAGACTTTATTCAGATATGTGGGCATCAAAACATCCAAATTCTGGGGTGGATGACCCCTCTGTTTTTAGAAATTCTCCAGAAGGTCAATTAATCTCATTAGATGAATTAATGAATTGTGTAAAAGGTGAAGTAGTAGGAGGAATAGTTCAAGGAGTATTAAAGTCCGGGGGGAAATACAGCAAACACTTTGATTATGATGGCATGGGAACTGCTTTTTTTAAAACAAGCGTTGAAGTTGAAAAAATTGATAACAAATATATTTTAGATTTATCGGCAGCTTATGTTGGAGACAAGCCGGAAGAAGAGTTAGCAAAAACATTAGAAAGAGAAAGAGGGCTTGTAAATGTTGGTTCATCTCATGAATTAACAGCTTTGGCTCAAGATTGGGCAGGATTGGATGTAAATAAATCAATGAAAGATGGAACACTAACTCTCGAACAAATCAGCGCTTTAACAAGAATATCAGCAGGAGAATTAAAATCCCATGACGGCTTTATGGTTGAAATGGGCGGAATGCCAATAAATCTAAGTCTTGGAATTGGGCAAGATGGAAATCATAGAGCAGAGGTCTCAAGAGCAAAAGGAAATCAGCTGTTTATGAAAACAGAGGGAACAGGAAAACCTTATTTATCCTTTAGTTTAAGACCAGCAAAAAAAGATAGAATAGTTAATCCTGAAGAAAAAGAAAGAATTACAAAATTAAGGGACGGATTAAGTGAGCTGGTTCAAAAAAATTTATCCTAAATTAATACATTTTTAAAAAACATGCAGTTTAAATGGCTCCATTGAAAGAAACACTGCCCCGCTATTTTTATTTTCAAAAATATTATATACCCTGAATGACATAACAAATCATGGAAAAAGGGGTTGGTTTGTTATTGGCAATTTTTATCTTTTCAATGAGCTTTGCCTCTTCATCTTATTTATGCTCTGATAACAGCAAGCTTGTCACAGATATAAGAGAAATAGATTTATGGAGAACAAAGAATGCCGGAGGATTGATTTTAGGGATAGCCTACTCTGATGAAACAAGTGTTTTGAACAGATATGCAGCAGATGTATTTGTTGACGCACTAACTTTAACTTTGGCAAACGGGACAATCAGGGCAAATTTCACTGATGGCACAAGCTACACTATCAGCCTTTCAAACTCCACTGAAACTGAAGCAAGCATAAAAATTGAAAGCAGTTCCGGCTTTCTTGAGGAAAAAGAAAGAGGAGTTATAGGAAGCCTCCAGGTTGCTCTGGAAAAATCTGAAGGAATTTATCCTGGAAGCGGCACAGCTGATATAATGCTTGGAAAGAAAAAAATAAGCTTGATAAGCAGCAGCAATCCCAGAGAAATAATAAGCTTCAATGGAAAAAATTATTTGCTTGAGCTTTATTCAGCTTCTGACAACAATGCAGCAATAAAAGTCAGCAAATGCTCAAACAGCTCCCTGAATATAATTGAAATTGAAGATGCAGCAAAAAATGGCACAATATTGAATGCAACAAACAACCAAAGTTCAGGAGCAAATTCTTCACTAAACAACTCTAATAATAACACTAATGTAAATCTAACTGGCTCAGAAAACCAGAGCTCAAATTTTACTAATCAGGATGATCAAAGCCAAAACAGCAAAATTCCAGTAGACGGCAAAATAATAATGTACGTTATCATAGCTGGAGCGGGAATATTATTTTTTATAGTTCTAGCTTTTTTCATAAGCAAGTTTATGAAAAAGAAATCTGAAGTTCTAGACAAAGAAGTTTGAAATAAATCAGCCTTTTCGTTTTTCTTCGATGATTTTTTTAGTAGTTAGTGAGAGGAATGCCAAAATAGCCATGCCCAATCCAAAGGCCAAGAATATGTAGTTAAATGGAAGGAGCAATAATATTAAAGAAGGTATCAGTCTTCCAGTAATGCTTCCTAAATCTACAGAAGTGTTGTAAGGAGGATAATATCTTTGGTCTTCTTTTCCTTTCATCAAATCAAAGAAAAAAGACTCTGAATTTGCCTCAAGCATTGCAAGCCCAATACTAGCTATAACGAGGAGTATGAGAACAAGAATTAAGCTGTATGAAAACAAAAAGCACAGCAAAGCAATCACAGAGGGAATTAAAAATCCAATAAAGAACAATTTTTTATAGCCTTTTTTACCGGCGATTTTTCCAAAAGGATATTCTAAAATAATTAAAGGAACGTTTACAATTCCCAGAAATATTCCAACCCAGAATACATCAAGCTCTTTGATTATCATAAGAGGGGTGTAGATGTATATCAAAGACCACCAAAAAGTGACTCCTGCTCTGATAGTATATGCTTTTACCCTATTTTTATCCTTAAAGAAATCCGTAAAATTTTTTAATAAATTTTTATCCAGTTTTTTCTTTTGAGATCCCATGTCTATTTTGGAAAGCTTAAACAAAAGAATTGAAAATAGAAGGATCGCAGAGGAAATTAAGAATATAGATTTTATTCCCAGGAAAGAAAGCAAGAGGCTTACTATTATGGGGCCTATAACAAAGGATATGTTGGCAATTGTATAAATCAATCCTTCGTTCTTAGAAAGATTGTTTCTGAAAGAATTGCTCTTTACAAGAAGGCCAAAAGAGGAAACTCTTATGGTTGAGAAAATTGCCAGAAGAGAAGCTGTTAGCAAAAACAAGTAAACATCCTTGATAAAGAAAAATGCAATATATCCAATAACAACGAAAAAAGAAGATAGGATAAATAATTTGTATTTGTTGGAAGATTCTACAATTGGGATTATGACAAAAAAAGAGATGAAAGACAAAACTATGAATATAGAGCTTATCAATCCTACAACTGCATCATTATTAAAATAGCTTTTAATGTAGAGTGACCAGATTGCAGTCACGAATGAGAGCGCAATTCCTGAGAAAAAAACTGTAAAGCCGAGCTTCTTTATTGATGATATTTTCTGAGAGGTTGGGATGTTGCCTAGTTTGTGATGCATTTTAATCAATCATGTTAAATAATCTGCATGTTTTATTAAATCTTTCTAATGAATATTATGCAAAGAGTATGCAAAAGATATATAAATCGCGAAATATATATTGGAGAAGTGAAAGGAGGTTGATATGGCAAAGAAACAATCTAATATGTGGGGAAGCTGGGCCTTTTTGATTGGCGTCATTCTTGCAGTTGTTTTTGGACTGGCGGGAGTCATGACCTCAACACTGATGATAATATTAGTCATCATAGGTCTTTTAGTTGGTCTGCTTAACATTGGAGACGAAGAAGTGCAGCCATTCTTGATGTCTGGAGCAGTTCTTATAATAGCAGCTGCATTTGGGCAGCAGGCTGTCGGCGCTATAAGTTTCCTTGAAAATATACTATCTGCGCTTTTGATAGTGTTTGTCCCAGCAACAATAATTGTAGCATTGAAGAACGTATTTTCAATGGCTAGAAAATAAGCAATTTTTGCTTTTTTATTAATTTTTAATTCTATCTTTTTTTGTTTTATGTAGATAGAGTGTTAATTTAACATCCTAGTTATTTCTTCGGAAGGTGTTCTACCTTCTCTTGCCTCTTTGCACATATAAAAGAATTTGTCAAGTTTATTATCAGGCACAATCTGTCGAGGGGTGCTGAGCAATCTGTTTACTCTTTGTATTTCCTCTTTCCCTTTAAGAGTCCTTCCCAAAACCCTAAATTTATTTTCTCCTTCCGGAATAAAAATTTCTTCAACAGAACCTCCCCTTTGTGTTAAAAACCTTAAAGGTGCAACATTCTTCACAGAAACCATTCTCATTCCATAATTTCTCGAGTCAAAAGGAGGATTTTTTATATAAGCCATATTTATCAATTCTTCATAGGCAGCATCTTCAACATCTTTAGAAATTGTATTGTGATCAAATGTAAAAACAGGTTGCTTGAATCTTTTTGGATATTTTCCCTTTGTTTCGCGAACCATTTGGATGACTCTTTTTGTTGAATTTCTGATTGTATCCTCTTTATCATGATAAATTAATGTGTCATCTAAACCAGGGTATTTTGTTCTAGTCAACTCTTCCTGAAACTGCGGATTTTCTGAGTTTAAACCAGAGGTTTCGTTTTCTAAAGAATAATTTCTTAGATAAAAAGCAAATGCCCCTGAAGAAAGAAGTTTATTATCAAGAGGTGTTACAAAAAGCCTGACCATATCCCCCACTTGTGGTTTTGAGAGATCTTCCGCTAAACAAACTTTTAGTTCTTTGCCACTTTTTCCCCACAAATCAACCTTCCCATTATAAACTCCAGAAACTAACCCGTCCAATGCAAAAGAATATATTTGGACATTCGCCAGCCCAGAAATATTTTTTACAACTTCTGGAATTGGCGTGCCTGCTTTATTAACATTAAAATAATCTTCAACGCTAGAATGCCATACTGCCCCTATAACCTCTTTATCGACCCTGAATAAACCAACTCTTCTATTATGATTCAGGTATACATCTTCAATAAGCGTATTCTCAAAGCCATTTTTTATCCTTCTAAATGGTGCTTCAATCATTTGCAAACAAATATTTTTTTGCTTATAAATATTTATGGTCTGAAAATATGGTGATTTCTGCATGGTTAAAATTGAAAAAACATATGAAAAACCTTAAAAGGCATAATCTTATTCTATAAACTGATTGTGCCTACTTCGCATAACGGTATTGCAGTGGATTGCTAAATAAAAAGAACCAAGGTTCTTCTTATGACATCTCCTTTGAGAGAGCCTCAAGAGTGATAAAGAACCCAAAAGTCTTTTTGTGACATCTCCTTTGAGATTGCCTCAGGGTGATAAAAATTGCAAAGATCCACGCCCTTCGGGGCGCCCAGGTTCGACTCCTGGAGTAGGCGTTTTCTTAGTATAACATGACTATATAAACCATTTACCATTTAAACTAAAATGAAGCCGTATGAAGTTAAAAACGAAAGAAAAGCAGAACATCCTGTTGATAAAATATTTCTTGATAGATGGAGTCCGAGGTCTTTAAACCCAGACATGTCTGAAAAAGAACTTATGAGTTTATTTGAAGCGGCAAGATGGAGTCCTTCTTCAAACAACGGACAGCCCTGGAGATTTCTTTATGCAAGAAATGGAACAGAAGAATGGAATTTATTTTTTAGTTTATTAATTGATTTTAATAAAATTTGGTGTAAAAGTGCCGCTTACTTGATTGTATTATTGTCGAGAAAAAATTTTGAGGATGGAAATTATGATAGAAATCACAGCTTAGGAGCGGGAAGCGCCATGATGTCATTATTTTTAGAGGCAAAAATGAGAAATTTAGTTGCGCATGGAATGGCAGGATTTGACGTTGAAAAAACAAGAAAAGAACTGGAAATTCCTGAAGATTATTTTATTGATTGCATAATTGCTGTTGGAGCACAGGGTGAAATTGAAGGAAGCATTCCAGAGGGAATGCAGCAATCTGAAAAACCAAATGATAAAAAAAAAGTTAGTGAACTTGTTTATGCTGGAAAATTTCCCAAAAAATGGAATTAAAAATCTTATTGTTTGCCTCAGAAAATCATTAACAATGTCATGTTCAAAAACATTTTTAAATCCCAATAAACTATAATTAAAATGTTAAGCTTTGATTTAAACTGGCTGGCTGTGATTGTTGTGGCTGTTGTTAACTTCTTCATTGGATTTTTGTGGTATGGTCCTATATTCGGAAAAACATGGATGAAAGCCATGAAATTCACCTCGAAAGATATTGAAGCTTCAAAGAAAAAAGGCATGGCTGGAATGATGTTTATTTCTTTTATCACGTCTTTAATAACAACCTTTGTCCTTGCTGTTCTCTTGAAATCGACCGGAACAATTGATATTGTAAGCGGAATTTTATGGGGAGTTTTTGTGTGGCTTGGATTTTTTCTTGTGACAACTGTCAGCGGAATTTTATGGGAAAGCAAAAGTTCAAAACTGTTTTTCCTAAACGCATCTTATGACCTTGTAAGGGTTGTTATAATGGCTGTAATTCTTGTTGTTTGGATGTAATCTAGTGTAATAATATTAAAAAACAGCCAATTCTCCCAATTATTATGACTAAATTAGAATTAATGGGGGCTGATTTGATTTTAGTGCCTTTAGGAGAAATTGTCAGGTTCGTTGATTTTGCAATTGTCGAGAATTTAGAAAATCAGCTTCAAAATATTTTTGGCGAGAAAAAAAACACTTCTTTAATAAAAAGATTTTATCATTTTAATAATATCAGAGAGAAATTCTATTCTGAAGATTTAAATTGGGCAATACATCAATTAGGGGCAAAATACCTTGAAAGAATATCTGACGGAAAAAAGATAATTATCAACACTCTATGCTATCAAGATTCTGAAAGATTGATTAAGCCATTATTAAGTTCAGGAGATTATGAATTTCTTGAATATCTTGCAAAAGAGATTAAAGATGTTGAGAGATATAAATTAATCAAATAACAACAAATTTATTTCTTCCTGATTTTTTGGCCTGATAAAGAGCTTTGTCCGCCCTTATTTTGAAAGATTTCTTAGAATCTTTGCTTTTGAATTGAGTTATGCCTATGCTCAAGGTCAATTTGTATTTTTTAAGAAAAGAATCTTTTTCAACAGCTTTTTGAAGCCTTCTTGCCAGAATCTTTGCTTTTTCAGAAGTTGTTTCTGGAAGTATAATTGCAAATTCTTCTCCTCCAAATCTGGAAGCAATGTCATATTTTCTTATCTGGCTGTTTATTACTTTTGCAAGTTTAGCAAGTATTTCATCCCCTTTGATATGACCATATTCATCATTTATTTTTTTAAAGAAATCAATATCAGTCATAATCAAAGACAGATTCCTTTTTTTTCTCTGAGTTTTTTCTATTTCAAAATCAAGCTGATTCTCGTAAAACCTGTTATTGTAAAGACCTGTTTTTTCGTCATGGATAGCCAGATTGTAAAGCAGAGAAATGGAAGAATGCATTTTTTCAAATGAATTCTGAATCTCCTTTATCAGTTTCAAGTCAAATTTATTGAAGTTTTTTATTTCTCTTTTCATTTTGGCATTAGTGTCTCTTAAAATAGAAACTTGAAAATCTTTTATTTGGTTTTTTCATACACATCAAAAGAAACAATTATTTATAAGGGTTTAGAAGGCTTCAGATTTTCTGTTATTATCTCTACTAACTTATCAGCATCAATCTCCCTTCTTTTATGAGAATCCTCAAAAGAAGCTGATTCTATTTTAGACCATGTTTCATTTAGCATCTGGGCAGAATATTTTCTGTAAGTAAAAGATCCAGCAAAACCGCTATTTGTTATGCCCTCAAACGCAAAAATGTCAATTATAGACCTTCACAAGAATTTCTATACTTTACAAATCCACCTGAATTATTAAATAATATAGCCCTATAATTTGGAGTAAATTGATCAGTCATGAAAGACAAATAAAAAAATAGTTTATTAATTTAATTGAGGTGCAAGACCATTCAATCTTCCTTGACAATGTCTGATGTCTTCTTCCAGGCAATGTAATTTGAATCAAGAACCTTAATCAGCTCATCTCTTTGCTCTGCCTGGCCAAGCCCCTTCCAATCCAAAACAGCAAAATCAACTTCTTCAAATGTTTTTGAAATTGCCTCTTGAATTATTTCTTCCGTTATTGGCGCCGAATAGTTTGCTATCACATGAGAAATTGCAATGTTCGAGCTTAATTGAATCTTGTTAAAGTTAGGGCAGTAATGAGGACCTCCAATTGCCACAGCTATCTCTTTGTAAGAATCTTCTTTGAAGCTGGAAACAGCTTCTGAAATTGTTTTTGCTATGACAAAAGCCGCTCTTTTGTCCGACCATTCTGATTCTGTCGAGCCTATCTCAATAAATAAGCAGGGTTTGTTTATCAAAGGACCGTGGTGAGTGGCCTCCATTGTGATGTCATATTCAGAAAGAGAGAATTTTTTTGCGGTTTCGTTCAATTTTTGAAAGATAAATTTTGAGAAAAGAGCTGAAGAGGAACAGGCTTTTCGCGCCTCTCCACCATATTGAGAGCTTCTCCAGTTTCCAGGAGCATGAACAGATAGAGTTTTCTTGCTTTTTTCAGACTGGTGCTTTGAAGCAAATATTATGAAGTCGTATTTGATTATTTTCTGCATATCAAGATTTTCAGTTTGTATTATCTCTTCTTCAACAAGACCTATGTCAAAGCCAATATCTGCCATAGCATTAACTAAAGGGTTTTTCTTAAACTGAAGAAGATGAGTTATTATATTCATGCCTGCCTTGTCTTTCTTGCTTGCCAGCACTAAATACTTTTTAAACATTAAAAGAAATAGAAATTGCAGGTTTTAAATATTATTGTATGGGAGAAGTCTGAATATTATAGGCTACCCTTACTTAAAAAATTCATATTAATAAATTATATAAATCTTTAAATATACTAAGTGGTGAATATAAAAATGGAAGAATTAACAGTTATTTATGGTTTTGATGTGACTCCTGAAATCCACTACAGAAATGGAAAGGCTGTAAAGATTGTGAAAAAATGTGTTTATAATCAAAATGATGTGGGAGAATCAGAATATTGCTTAACTGATGGTGGAAAGTATACACAATGGCATTTTGATCCTGAACATGGAGGTCCATTAATCCCTCAACCTATAGAAAAATCCAGATTAGAAGAACTTTCTAAACATAATCCTCATACTATTCCTTGCGATCTAATTTTAGGTTTAGGCAAAAAAGATATTGAAAAAATTTTAACAGAAAGAAAAATTGAAGCAGTTAAGCATATTGATTCTTAAAAATTGTTTTCTAAGTACAAAATGTAGAACAAAAAATAACTTTATTCGATGATTGGACTATGGCATATTTAAAGAATTGATTATTTTTTCTCATTATGATTTGTAAGGAGGAAAAGTAAAATAAATATGGCAAATAAGAAAACGTTCTTTGGACTTATCGTTTTTATGTTAGCTTTAGTAACAATAACGTTCGCTGTAGCTAATAACAATAATGAAATTGATAAAGACTACACTTCAAATTTTTTGTTAGATGATTGTAATTTTAAAACAGTAGGCGAAAATCCATATTTCATTCTTAAGCCAAAACACAAGTTAGTTTTAGAAGGTCAAGATGGCGATGAAGAAATTCATCTTGAGGTGACTGTACTTGGTGATAAAGAAAGAATCTTTGTTCCTGGAATAGGCAGAATAGAAACAAGAGTTGTTGAGGAAAGAGAATGGATTAATGGCGAGCTAATAGAAGTTTCAAGAAATTTTTTCGCTATTTGTAAAAGAACTAATGATGTTTATTACTTTGGAGAAGACGTAGACATTTACGAAAACGGAGAAATTGTGAATCATAGTGGGGCTTGGAGAGCTGGAGAAAATAATGCTATGCCGGGAATTATGATGCCAGGAACATTCCTTTTAGGTTCTAGATATTTTCAAGAGATAGCTCCAGGAGTTGCCATGGATCAAGGAGAGAATGTTGAAATGGAACTTACAATAGAGACTAAAGCTGGAACTTTTGAGAATTGTGTTAAAGTTATTGAAACGACTCCTCTAGAGCCTGGATCTGAAAGCGAAAAGGTTTATTGCCTTGGAATTGGATTAACCATTGATAATTCAGCAGAATTAGTTGAAATTAATCATAATTAATTTTTATTTTTTTATTTACTTTATTCGATGATTGAACCAATAAGCTTTTAAATTATACGGCTATGATTTTATAATGGCTGATAATAAATATCTTTATTTCTCCATAGCAATTTTGCTTTTGATTTTAAATCTGCCCTTTCTTTTTGCACAAGAGGAAAAAGCAGACTTTGCAGTATTTGGCTTAGAACTGGAAAAACTTATTAGCTTGATAAATGGAATTCTTGCCAGCATACTCTTTATAGTATCATTAACTGCGTACAAAAGAGATGGAAGAAAGAGGCTTTTGTTTGTGAGCATAGCCTTTGCTTTGTTTGCTGTTAGAAGCTTTCTTTTGGCTTATGAACTAATTGGAGAGAGCATTTCAATCTTAGATCCTATAGCTACTGTTATTGACTTTTTTGTGATTCTTAGTTTTTTCTATGGAGTATTCAAAAATTAGAAGTTAAAATGCCTTATGAAAATTTAAGCACTAAATACAAAGAAATAATAGCTCTTGATAACAGAAGAAAGGTATATGAATTAGTCAGGGAAAATCCAGGACTTCATTTTAGAGAGATAGAAAGAAAATCCAAAATTCCTTATGGAACTTTAAAGTATCATTTAAATTTTCTAGTGAAGAAAGATCTTCTGGTTGAGAAAAAATATGAGAACAACGCAAGATACTTTTCAAAGGAATTCAGCCCTGATGATTTTCCAATTCTAAGCTTATTAAGGCAAAAAAGCATAAGGAAAATACTACTATTCTTGATATCATCCAAAAACTGCGCTCATAGTGATATAGCCAGTTTTACAAAACTTTCCCCGTCAACTGTCAGCTGGCATCTCAGCAAGCTAATTAGAAAAGGGGTTATTGAGAAAACAAGTATAAAGCCAATTATTTACAGACTGAGAGTGGACAAAGATGACATAATAAAATTGCTCATTTCTTATAAAGAAAGCTTTCTAGACTCTTTGGTTGACAAAACGATTGAAATGTGGGATGTTAAATAAAATTATTCAAATAATTTTAATTGGCTTCTTTTCGCGCAAAGTTTACGACAAAGACACTTCAAAATTGCAACACAGATTTTTAAATAAGCTGCGATTTTGTTCCTAACTTAAAATGGCAGTAGAAAATAGGCAAAGATATAGGAAAAGCATAGACCACGAAAGCAAATTAATGGAGCTTTTAAAATTAACAAATGCTGCCTTAGATAATAAAGATGTTATAAAAGCAGAAAATTACTTAACTGAATTTGAAGAGCTCTATGAAACTACAAGATATAAAGAGAGAGCTGATAAATTATATCAACCTACAAAAAGCAGATATCTTAGAATCTTGGGTGGCGGACGATAGAGAATTTTAACTTTCCAACATGTCTCTTGTTGCAATTACTTTAATCTTTTTCTGCATTTTAAAATGAGAGTCATCTGACCAAACAGGACAATTAAAAGCTAAAGCTGTTGCGATAAATATTACATCATCTTCATCTATACTGCCCATTATTTCAGTTGCTTTATCTTTATAATCTATAACTTGCTCTGTTTTAATTATTTTGACATAATTCAATAAATCAAATAATAGCTCTTCAAATTCTTCATGAGATAAGCCAGATTTCTTTAAAATTTCTTCTTCATACTCCAATATTTCATCAAATTCTAATTCGGGAAATAACAACCCATACTTTGAATGAACTATCAAATTCCTTGTTACGCCGTCCTTAATTAAAGCAGAAATAAAGATATTTGTATCAACCACGATATTCATTAAATCTTTTAGCAGCAGACCTTTTTATCTTTTTTGCCATCTCTTCTATATCCTCTTTTGTAAGCTTGCTCTTTGAAGCTATTTTTTCCATTGCTTCTAGATCATTTATTCTCTGCTCTATTGCTTTTCTAGCTACCTCGCTCCATTTCAACTCAGAAAATTTCTTCATTTTTTTATGGATTTCGTCTGGAACAGATAAGGTTATATTTGCCATACATAAATATGCGACAACACATATTTAAATGTTTTGGTTTTTTGGAGATGTAAGATATAAAAACCCAAAAACCTTTTTTTATTCATGCAGGAACTGATTAAATGGATTGTCGGGATTTTTGTTTTGGTTTTAGGAATTCCCATCGGTAACTATCTTGCAAAGCTAACAAGAGAAGAGCTAAAATCCGGGCAGTCATGGTTTAAATTAATTATTTTATTCAGTTTTATTGGAGCTGTTTTATCTTTAATACTTAAAAATGATTTTCTTCTTTTTGCACTTTTGTTTATTGCGATTGTCACAAGCAGAAGTTTGATTGGTAAAAGGAAAATTCTGGGAAAGAAGACTCAAAGGAAGAAAAAGAAGCAAAGATGAAATTAATGCCTGAACTAATTGTTAAAAAATCAAAATTTGGCAAAGGCGTTTTTGCCGGAAGAGATTTTAAGAAGGGGAAACACATTTGTTTTTTAAAGGGAAAAATAATGGGTTTAAAGGCATTTTATTATCTTGACAAATTAAAAAGAGGGTCTATGGATCCTTTACAGGTAAATGAGAACAAGTATATTGTGTTAGACAAACCTTACCTGTTAATAAATCATTCTTGTAATCCTAATGCTGGAATAAAAGGAAAAAATGAACTTTTTGCACTTAAAAATATAAAAAAAGATGAAGAAATATTTTATGATTATTCAACAACAATGGAAGAAAGTTTTGAATGCAAATGCGGTTCAAAAAACTGCAGAAAGAAAATAACTAATTTTTCCAGCCTTCCGAAAAGAATCCAAAAAAGATATATACAAAAAGGCGCAATCACGAGCCATATAATGAAAAACCTTTAAAATGCCTTTTATATTAGAATTCTCATGTTATATTTAATCGGTTTGGGACTTAACTCCAAAGGGTATTCAAAAGAAGCTTATGAAACGGTTGAAAAAGCGGACAAATTATATTTGGAATCCTATACTGTTGAATTTCATTACTCAAAAGAAGAAATAGAAAAAGAATTTGGAAAGAAAATTGAAGATGCAGACAGAGAAAAAGTTGAAAATTTAAGCTTGATTGATGAGGCAAAAAAACAAGATGTTGCTTTGCTTATTTATGGGACTCCTTTAACAGCAACAACACACATAACTTTGATTCAAGAAGCAAAAAAGAAAAAAGTAAAAATAAAAGTTATACACTCCGCTTCTGTTCTTGATGCCATTGCTGAAACAGGATTGCAAATTTACAAATTTGGAAAGATAACTAGCATTCCAAACTTTGAAGCAGACAGTTTTATTAAAATTGTGAAAGAAAACTTGAGCATTAACGCGCACAGCTTAATTCTTGTTGATATTGGGATGAATTTTAGCGAAGCTCTTGATAAGATAGCTAATGCTTGTGCTAAACATAAAGTTAAGCTGGAAAAAGTGATAGCGTGCTCAAGGCTCGGAAATAGCGATTCAAAAATCTATTATGACGGTACTAATAATTTAAAATCAAAAAAAGTTAAAGCTCCTTTCTGCATTATAATTCCCGGAAAGCTGCATTTTGTTGAAAAGGAGTTTTTGGAAGGATTTAGTTAACTTTGCATTATTTCTTCATAAGTTATTTTTTCAGCAATTTCAACTTCTTCTCTAGGCAAACTGTTATAATGCAGCCCTTTTTCTTCACACCATTTCCTGTCATTAAGATGATCAAGAAGTTTATCTTGATAAACCAATTGTTTCTTAATAGGCAATTCACCTATCATCTCTTTTAATGTGGGCACGGTTTAGCTGAGATAAAGAAGTATTTAAGGATTGTTAAGATGAAATAAACCACTAGAAAACTTTAAATAACTATAGTTAATTTAATTATCATGGCAAAAGTTACATTGATTGTTATTGCTCTTGCTTTGGTTGTTGTTTTGGGATTTTTTCTAATGAGCAACCTTGGAGAAAATGATAACAAAGTTACAGGAAATACAATTGCTGGAGACTTAGATAATTCTGGAGTTCCTGAAGTAAAAACATTCGTTCTTACAGGAGATAACTTCAGGTTTTACATGAATGGCATTGAAAGCCCTGAGCTTAGAGTTAAGCTGGGAGACACAGTAAGAATTGTGTTTAACAACGAAGAAGGCTTCCATGACTGGAAGATTGATGAATTCAATGCCGCCACAAAACAAATCAAAGCTGGAGAATCAGAAACAATCGAGCTTGTTGCTGACAGAAAAGGAACATTTGAGTATTACTGCAGTGTCGGACAGCACAGAGCAAATGGCATGAAAGGAAATTTGATTGTTTCTTAATCAATTAGATGGAAAGTAATGAAAAATACCAATCACTAAAAGAAAAATTTGCATGCCATTAGGCACATAAATGTATATGATGTTACAAAAATGTAGTTTGTGGGATGTAACAAATATCTTTTTTTTAGAGTCTACAAAAGCACAAAAACTAATCTCTAACAAATAAGTCCAAAACCTCTTAACGCAAACCTTTTATATTCTAATTTCTTTATCTTTTTATAAAAGAGGCTGAAAAAATATTTCATGGATTCTATAATTCTTGCAGGATTACTTGGAGGTGTTGGAGGCTTGACAAGAGGGGTTGTTGGGTTGCTCAAAGCTCTTTCTTTGAGAAGAAAGATTCTCTGGCCGTATTATGCAGTAACTGTTGCTATTGCAATAATAATAGGTGTTTTTGTGGGAGTGATTTTTGACTTTGATCCAAGATTAAGCTTGCTGGCAGGATATGCAGGAACAGACATACTTGAGGGAATCTATAAATCATTCAAGGTTGAAAAAGTTTACGTGAGGAAGAAATGAAAAAATCAGGTATTTTTTTAATAATAGGAATAAGTTTAATTTTAATATCAGTTATTCTGTTTTTTACGTTAAAAGAGGAAATTATAAACCCTAATTGTGTGCCTAATTGCGAGATTACTAAATTTATGGATGTTTTTTCTCCTAATTTTATATGCCCTATGATTTGTCAACTTAACACTAGTGAACAGAACTATACTACTCATAATTTTATTTTTATACCATTTTTTTGGCTAGGCATAATCTCATTATTTATATCATTAATATTATTTCTTGTTAATAGAAAAAATTAAAAAATGCCAAAAATCACAATAAACCTAGATGATCAAGAAAGAAAAATTCTTGAAAAAAGAGCAAAGAAAAACCTCATGACTCTGCAAGAGCAGATTGAAGATATAATTAGGAGAAGCGCTGTTAATTACAAATTAGGGAAAAACTATGGAGAGGTTGAGCCGGATGACAGGCTTGTTGGAATTTTCTCAAGGTCAAAGAAAGGCAGAAAGAAAATAGTTTAATTCTAAATAGCACAAAGCAAAGTTAATATAAATCAACCCTCATTTTCTCCAAATCTTTTTTTACCTCATTGGCAATTTCTTCTTTAATTATTTTAAACTTCTCTAGCCTTTTTTCTTCCCTGTTTTTTATATTTTTTAAATTATCTATCTCTAGAGCTATATTCTCAGTATTATAAGATAATTCTTTAGTTTTATCTTTATCATTTTCAATATTGTCTTTCAGTTTCTCTATCTGGCGGTTAATTGCATCTATTTTATCAGAAATTTTCCCAGTGTTTAACTTAGATATGTTTAGTAAATATAAAATTTCTTTTCCATTGTCTTTTTGAAAGTTTATTTGAAACTCATTTCTGTAAGATTTTACTCTCTCAATTTTATCTTCAAAAATGTGGTAAAAATTCCCTAAAGCTTTAAAATCAATAAGCTGTATTAAAGCAATAAAATCTTTTTCCAGACCTTCTTTAAGAGATTTACATTCTCCCAAAATTTTTAAGTGCCCTAAATATTCAGGGCTTTTCTTAATTTTCTCAATTTCTTCAAAAATTCCCTTATTTTCCTCTTTTTTATCATTTATTTCCTTGTCTAAGGAAAGTATCTTCTCATTAGTTCTATCTTCATCTTTTTTAATTTCATCAACCTGCTTTAATTTCAGTTCAATAAGGAAAATTGCCTTAGAAAAGTCAACTATGTCTTTATTTTCTCCAAAGACTTTTAATATATCTTTGGAAAAGACTTTCAACTCGTTTTTTAAATCCGCCATTTCTTTTCCAATCAAAATAGTGGCTCTTTCATAGCTCATGCGTGAATTTTTATTAAAATCTGAAAAAAACCTATCTACCTTGAAAATAACTGTTTCTGCTTTGTCTTCCTGCAGATTATTTAAGTTATTTATAAGTGAGCTTACAGCCGCAAGATATTTGCTTCTGCCTTCTTCTGAAGCTGACTTGAACTTACCTTCAACTTTTCTCGCATGAACATCAAAGTTTTTCACAATATTTATCTTTGCTTCAAGCTCATTAATAAAAACATTAATTCTGTCTTTAACTAAAGCAAAGAGTTTTCTTTCCTTAGCTTCAATGTCCTTTTTCTTGATTTCTATCCAATTCCCAATCTCAGACAAAGCTATTTTTTCTGGTTTAATATCTTCACTTTTCTTATTTTCTATTATTTTTCTTAAAAAATCAAATATTCCCATAAAATACCTAAGTTGGCTTATTTAAAAAATCTTTAGAATCAAAGCTTCTTTCTCAAGAGTTCAAAACCCTTAAAAACACCTATGACTTTTCTTGATTATGGCTGTAGGTGATTTTTAATAGGGGAAATCATCTCAGCTAATTCTATGCCTATCATATAAATAAACTTTTTATAAAAAGGTTTCAAAAAACAGCACTAAATAACCTTTAAAAGTTCTCTTATTCTTTATTCTGTATGTACGACTTCAAAACAGTAGAAAACGAAACATTGAAATTTTGGGAAGAGAGAAAAACATTCGAAAAACTTAGAAAGAAGAATAAAGGAAAGAAAAGATGGAGTTTTATTGATGGTCCAATAACTGCAAACAATCCTATGGGGGTGCATCATGCCTGGGGAAGAACCTACAAAGATGTTTTTCACAGATTTAAGGCGATGCAGGGGTTTGAGACAAAATATCAAAATGGATTTGACTGTCAGGGTTTATGGGTTGAAAGAGAGGAAGAGAAAGATTTAGGGTTAAAAAGCAAAAAAGATATTGAAAATTACGGAATTCTAAAGTTTGTACAGGCTTGTAGGAAAAGAGTTGAAAAATTCTCAAAGATACAAAGGGACCAATCAATAAGACTTGGTCAGTGGATGGATTGGGATAATAGCTATTATACTATGACTGATAATAATAACTTGCATAATTGGCATCTGATAAGGTTTTACTACGATAAAGGATGGCTGTATAAGGGAAAAGATTCTGTGCCTTGGTGTTGGAGATGTGGAACAGCAAGCTCTAAGCATGATATTGTTACAGAGGGATATAAAGAAGTTTCACACACAGCGTTGTTTATGCAATTCCCTGCTAAAGAAAAATCAGATGAATATTTTTTAATATTTACCACAACACCTTGGACAGTTCCTGCAAATGTTGCAATTGCTGTGAACGAAAATATTGATTATGTAAAAGTTGAAAATGAAGGAGTTAAGTACTGGCTCGCTGAATCCTGCCTGAAAGAACTTCAAGGAGGATATAAAATTCTTGAAAAAGTTAAGGGAAAAAAGCTAGAAGGTAAAGAATACATAATGCCTTATGCAAGTTTTGAATCCCAGAAAGATTCTCCTCACAAAGTTGTTTTATGGGACTTGGCCTCTGGAGAGGAAGGAACAGGAATCGTGCATATTGCTCCAGGGTGTGGCGCAGAAGATTTTGATTTGGGAAAAGTAAAGAACCTGCCTGCAATCTCCCCTTTAAATGAAGATGGAACGTACAAAGAAGGTTATGAAGAATTTAGCCATAAAAAATACAGCGAAGTCAACAAATTAGTTTTGAATGATTTGTATCAAAGGAGATTCACATATAAAACAACGCATTACAAACATAGATATCCTCATTGCTGGAGATGTGGAGAAGAATTGGTTTTCAGGCTTGTTGATGAATGGTATATTAAATGCAAAGAAATAAGGCAAAAATTAATTAGTGAAAATAAAAAAATAGAATGGTATCCTGAATATGGTAAAATAAGGCAAGAAGATTGGTTTAAGAATATGAGTGATTGGTTGATATCTAGAAAAAGATATTGGGGGTTGCCATTGCCAATTTGGGAGTGTTCTTGCGGGCATACTGAAGTTTTTGGAAGTTTAAAGGAACTAAAGAATTTAGCCGTGGATAAAAAAAAGGTGGATAAACTTCCAGAAATACACCGACCTTGGATTGATGAGATTAAGATTAAATGTAAAAAATGTGGGAAAGAAATTGAAAGAATTAAAGATGTTGGAGATGCGTGGCTTGATGCGGGAATTGTTCCTTTCTCAACATTAGGTTATCTCAATGACAGAAAAAATTGGGAAAAATGGTTTCCTGCAGATATGATTTCAGAAAATATGCCTGGCCAGTATAGAGGATGGTTTAATGCTTTGATGTGGGCAAGTGTTTCTTTAACAGGCAAAGCCCCTTTCAAAAAAATGTTTGGCTATGAATCTTTGAAAGATGAAAAAGGAGAGGAGATGCACAAGAGCAAAGGAAACACTATTTGGTTTAATGATGCTGCTGAAAAAATTGGGGCAGATACAATGAGGTTTTTATATTGCCTCCAAGATCCTTCACAAGAGTTAAAGTTTGGATTTAATTCTGTAAAAGAACCACAGAACAGCATAAATATTTTGCATAATCTCTCAATGCTGGTGGAAAATTACGGGAAGGCAAAAATAACAAAAATAGAAGATAAATGGATTTTAAGCAAGTTGAATTCTTTGATAAAAACCTTTACAGAAGAATTGGAAAATCTTCACCCACATACAGCTACAAGATCTTTGCAGAATTTTTGGCTTAATGATTTGAGCAGAGGATATGTTCATTTAGTGAGAGATCGCTTGGCTTCAAACGACTTAGAGGCAAAATTTGTTCTTAAGGAAGTTTATATCAATCTTATAAAAATTTGCGCGCCAATAATTCCTTTTGTCACGGAAGACTCTTGGCAAAACATGCTAAAGAAAAAAATTGTAAAAGAAGATTCTGTACATTTGTGTTCTTGGCCTAAAGAAAATAAAAAATTAATCGATAAAAAACTTGAAGAAAGATTTGAGATTATATTAAAAATTATAGTGTCTGGCCTGGCAACAAGAGATAAAATTCAGATTGGATTGAAATGGCCTCTTGCGAGAGCAGAAATTAAAATAAATAATTTCAAGACAAAAAAAGACGAAGAAGAAATAATAAAATCACAATTGAATGTAAAAAAATTAGAATTTATTATGATCAAGGATGAGTCAAACGAAATTGAAATTGAATTCGACACAAAAATAACTCCAGAACTAGAGGCAGAAGGCTACGCAAGAGAAATCTCAAGGCAGATACAGGCATTCAGGAAACAACTTGGCCTTCAAAAAAAAGATGAAGTTAAAACACATATAATTTGCAGTGAAAATTTTGTGAAAATCTTGGGTAAAAACAAAGATTATATTTCAGAAAGAACGAATTCCAAAAAATTAGAAATTGTCACAACTACCAAGGAAACATTTAAAAACAAAACCAACTTCGAAGTAAAAGAAGAAAAGGGTGAAATCGCAATTATAACTACCAACTAGTAGATGGGAAAATTTACCCTTTTTGAGTATAAAAATATTTAAAAACGAAGAGAGGCTAAAGAAAACATGATTGTTAAAGACGAATTTTTAAGCAGGCTGAGAAAAATTTTTGATTTAAACCTTTACGAGGTAAAGGTTTGGGCTGCTTTGCTTTCTAGAGGAACTTCGACTGCGGGAGAGCTGAGCAACATTTCAGATGTGCCAAGATCAAGAACTTATGACATTCTTGAAAGTTTGGAGAAAAAAGGATTTATAGTTATGAAATTAGGAAAGCCTATAAAATTTGTTGCTTTGAAGCCGGAAGAAGTTGTCGAAAGAGTCAAAAAAAATCTTGTTAAACATGCGCAGGAGAGAACAAAAAGGCTCGAAATTCTTAAAGATGATGATGTGATGGTGGAGCTTAATGGACTATTCACAAAAGGTGTCAAGTTTGTTGAGCCATCAGACCTTTCTGGCAGCATAAGGGGACGGCAGAACCTTTACAATCATCTTGACATGATGCTTAGAGATGCTGAAAAGTCAGTTACTATTGTGACAACAGCTGAGGGAATAAACAGAAAATTTGAGGCTTTAATGCCCAGCCTTGAGAAAATAAGAAAAAGAGGAGTTAAAATAAGAATTGCCGCTCCAATTAATTCCAACAATGCAAAAATTGCCCACGAATTGAAAAAAGTTGCTGAAGTCAAGGATATAGGGAACTTAAAGTCGAGATTTACTGTCATTGATGGAAAACAGCTTATGTTCATGCTTCTTGATGATGAGAAATTTCATCCTAATTATGACATTGGCGTATGGATAAACACAGAATTCTTTGCTCAGGCTCTTGAACAAATGTTTGATCTTGCATGGAAAGAAATGAAACAGGTGAAATAAAATGGGTGAAGAAGATACAGGTTAAAATGAAAATAAATTTTAATGAAAATCTAGACAGAAGAGATCTTTACGCGGATGCCGAAGGTTTTGGAGGACATGTGTTTGATAGTAGATATCTTGAACCTTATGATGGAGGGGGTGGTTCTGGATATGTTAGAGAATATGTGAGATTTATTCCAAGACCAGATACAATAGGAAACAAAATTGGAGATTATGTTGCGAAAGTAATTGATGCTCCTATTGGCTATTTTAAAGGATTGCTGAGAAAATTAGAAGGAAAACATATTGGTGGCGCAGGAGATAGTTGTTAAAAATAAATAATTCTAAAAAATGGCTTTAAAAAAATTAGTAAAAAAAGTTTTGTATGTTTTTGGCATTTTTGTTTTCTACAGCTCTGAAGTTATAAGAATGAAGATGAATTTTTGAAAAATTGTTATTGATAAAGATATATTAAATTATTTTGTGGGATTTTATACTTCAGTTTAATATTAACAAGGGGCTGTTTTATTATTAATTCCATTAAATATGCGAGCGGTAGCGAGCCAAAATATCTTGCTAAGAAATATTTATAAATCCAAAAGCCCTTAACAAAACATGGGAGAAGACGGCGGTTAATTATAATTTAAAATAAAAGGAGGTAAAATGAAATTTAAGAGTTGGGTGTTTGGTTTGTTGATTGGCTTAATGGGAATTATTATTTGGATTCATGAGCCAATAAGAGAGATGTCCATTGGAGGATAATTTTAATTAAAAGTATAAAAAATGGCGAAAAAGAGTGTGATAAATAAAGTTTATTCTAACAAAAGAATTAAAAATTTTAATCTGTTGGATCTTAAGCTTCTGAAATGGAGTTATATTACTTTCACGCTTTTTCTTATAACTGTGTGGCCTTGGCTTAGAAATCTTGTGCTAAGTGTTCACTGGGCAATCTGGCTTGTCATTGCAATTCTGCTTATGATAAAGCCTTTAATAAAATATTTTAAATAGTTTTATAAATATAGTTATTTAGAGAGTTTTATGGAAGAAAAAGAAAGCAATCTTGTTGCAATATTTGACATAGAGTTTCCTTTAAATTGTCTAGTTGATGAAAGTAGTTTAAATAACACAATGGCAGAAGAGCTGTATTATTCAATGAGTGAATTTCCTGAGATGCCATGTTATGAAACTAATATTTCTTTAGACATTTTGAACAATAATTTTTATAAATAGAGATAAATTGGTTTGACAATGAAAAGAAAAGGATTAGTAAACTTTTTATTAAGCTCTTTGGCAGCAGGAATGTTTTTAGCAGGCTGTTCAAAAGACATTCCGCCTCATTTTAGAACTAATGAATATCCTTCAGTAAAATGTGAGTTAAGGCAAGAAGTTAGATATCAAGCAGGCAACACAAACGTATATTTTAGATATGAAGGAATAAACTCTGACGGAAAAACATTTAACTTAGATCTCGCATCTGGTGTTGAAAAATTCCCAATTGATCTGGACACAATAAGAAAAAGCTGGCCTTTGTATGAAGGTGGAAATTTAAAAGAAAATAAAAACGGGAACCTTGTGTGGCAGGAAAATTTGTTTGCTGTTGAAAAAGTTGATTCAAGCCAGATAACATTAAGGTATGTTGGGCATGATATTGATTAAAGCATAAAATGAAAATCAATAAATAACATGAAACTTACAAATTTGGTTTTGGCCTCTTTGATTGCATTAGGAGCTAGTTGCGCCCATACAAAAAATTTCAGGCTTAAAGAGCCTGAAACAATAAAATTAGACAATCGTTCGGCGCAGTTAAGCGTGGGAGAATACAGAAACTTTGGAGGTTCTACCTTTCTACTTTGTTATGAGGGGTTAGATTCAACAGAACAATTTTTTCGTTTTTGTAATGAAAGCTACCCCATTAATACTAAAGACACAATAAGAGTAGAAAGTATTGACAGAGAAGACTACTTTAACACTAAAACAAACTTATACATTCGTAACCGAATAGATCCAAAAGAGGCGCTATTTCTCGTTGACGAAGCGACAGAAGATTTTTTAAGAATTAAATATATCGGTTACAATCCTCTGCAAAATACTGTTAGAAAAATACATATAGATTAATCACATTTCTTCAATCGCTTTTATCCCTAAAAGCCCTAAAGAAGTTTTCAAAACATGCCTGAATGCCTCTATTATTGCCAACCTGAATTCCTCTTCTGGCGCACCTATCACCGGGCAACTATGATAAAATTCATTGAAAATCTGGGCCAGCTGATATGAATAATTTGCAATCAACGAAGGATTTAAAGTGTTATACGAATTTAAAGCGATGTCTGGAAACTGCGATAGTTTTTTTATTAAATTGAATTCAGACTCATCAAGCTCTTTCAAGATTAGCGAAGGTCTTTTTTTGGATTTATAAAAGATGCTTCCCGCTCTTGCGTAGCTGTAAAGAAGATAAGGGCCTGTGTCTCCTTCAAACTGGAGAGCTTCATCCATATCAAAATTAATTGACTTGTTAGGGCTTGACCTGAGTATCTTGTATTTCACAGCGCTTATGCCCACAGCTTTTGGGTCGCCCTCTGTTTTTCTTTTCTTTACTTCCCTTTCAGCCTTTTTTATCACATCATTAAGAAAATCCTCGAGAAGAACAACATCTCCTTTTCTTGTGGCCATTTTTTTTGACTTTCCTTCGGAGCTCAAAAGAACAAATGAATAATGAACTACTTCTGGAGATGGAGATTTAAGAAGCTTCAATGCCTCCTGCTGCTGCAGAAAATAAAGTTTTTGATCTTCACCCAGAACAATTATATTTTTCTCAGCTTTTTTTAATTTGTCTATTGTATAAGCCAAATCTCTTAATGGATAAAGCCCTGTATCATCTGATCTTGTTAAAACCAAAACAGGAGACTTCATCATTTTCTGGACATGACTTCCGTGCTGGTCGAGGTAAGTCCTGCCTTCTTTATCTTTATGGACTTTTTTAGTGGCTTTAAGCTGCTCCAATATTTCTCTTGATTTTTTAAGATAATTTGACTCGTAGTCGAAAAAGTGATAATTAATTCCAAGCCTTGCTAGGATTTCTTTTTGACCTTTAACGCAGGTATCTGTGATTTTCTTGAATTTAGAGCGCGCTTCTTTGTCCTCTCCTTCAAACCTCCTAAGCCAAAAAAAAACCTGGTTCTCAACATCTTTTGAGTTTTCAACTTTCTTGGAAATTTCCATGTAAGCTTTAAGCATCTTGTCAAAAGTTAGCTTTTCAGCTCCTGCGACAACAAGCATCGCAATCTGCTTTGAGACATCATTCACATAATAATGAACTTCCGGCTTGAAATTCATGAAATCAAGAATCTTGACAATGCTGTCTCCTATTATTGCATTTCTGACTCTTCCGACATGAGGCGAAGCATTTGGATTTATTGAGGTGTGCTCTACCAATGCCTTCTTTCCTTTTCCAATATTCTGGGAGCCGTATTTCTCCTTTTTTGAAAGTATTTCCTTAAGTATTTCCAATGACAAGACTTTTCTATCGGCAAAAAAATTCACATAAGAACCGGATGTCTGGATGTCATCAAATCCCTTGACTTCCATCTCTCCAATTTTTTCCCTTATTTTTAATGCAATTTCTTCAGGGCTTGTCTTCATTTTTTCAGCAAGGAAAAAACATGGAAACGCGTAATCCCCTAAATCAACAGAAGGAGGCATTTCTATTTTGCCCGCTATATCCTCTTCTTTCACATCAACGTCAAGCTCTTTCAGAACTTTCTTGAGAATTTTCACGACCTCTGCTTTCATAGTCCAATTAAGAATAAAGGAATTATAAAGGTTTTGCAATGGAACGTCTTTTAGAAAATGCGAGGTACAGGATTCGAACCTGCGCAGGCACTAAGCCACAGGATCTTAAGTCCTGTCCGTTTGACCACTCCGGCAACCTCGCGTTAAAATAATTAAGAAATAAGCCTTAAAAGTCTTTTCTAGTCCAGAACAACAAAGTTTTTAACTGCACATTACTGAGAATTATAATGGCAGACGAAAGATTAAAAATGGCTATTATTGCAGGAGCCTCAAAGGCCTTGAAATATAAAGAGGCAAAACCTTCCGCAACAGAAAGCGAAATAATAAACCACATAACAAGAAATATGAGGGAAATTCTCGGTAAAGTTGATGATGAAGATTAAATTGGCAGCAAAAGAACTTATTCCAACAGCAAATTTAGCAGAAGACGATGATAGTTTTTATATTGATAATCAGTACAATAACACTTACTTCTGCATATCTAAAAAAGATGGATTTGCAAGCATAAAATATCCCATTGACAGTTCAATAGACAAACACAATATGAGAGAGATGTATATTGAAAAGAAAGAAAGCAGCCTAGAATTATTTGTTCGTTTTGTGGACAAATATAAAAATGAGCGATTATGGCATATTGGAGACATGGATGAAAAAGACGAGGAAAAAGCGCAAAAGTGGATAAGAGAAGTTAATTTATTTTATAAAGAAATAGCCGCAAAAAGAGAGAATTAAACTTTCCATCCGAACTTCTCCAAATTAGTTCCTTGTAGTCTTAATAGGAAAAATATATAAAGCCTTATGCCCATAGGTACTTATGGGAGAAATAAAAATCAAGATTCCCGATGAAGTTGAGAAGAAGTTCAGGGAGATTGCAATGAAAAGCTTTGGATACGGCAAGGGCTCTATAAGTCAGGCTGCCCATAAAGCAATTGCAGACTGGATAAGAGATCACGTGGAATTTGAAATAAAGGAAGATCCTATAGAATCCATGTCAGGATTGATGAAAAGTATAAAAAAATCTTCATTAAAATTACAGCATGAAGCTTGGAAAAATGTTAGTTGATGCAAATATTTTTTTAGAGATATTGCTTGGGCAAAAAAAGTCAGAAGCCTGCAAAGATATCTTAAGGAAAATTGAGGCAGGGGAAATAAGGGCGTTTGTATCAAGCTTTACAATAGACACAGTTATTTTATCTATGACTAGAAATAAAGTCTCCCTTCAAAAAGTGAAAATTTTCTTGGAAAGTTTAAGAAACATTAAAGGACTTAGATGGTACAACATTAATTTCCAAGATAGGTTAATTGCATTAGAGCATATGAAGAAGTATAACTTAGACTACGAGGATGCAATAACTTTGCAATCAGCTATATCAAGCAGCTGCAAAGAGATCCTAAGCCTTGACAAACATTTTGATAAAATTAAAGAAGTAAAAAGAATAAGCCCTTAATTTAAAAATTATACAAACATTTCTTCATATCAACTCTTCCATTAATAATTTCAACGCCTTCTTTTTTCAGCATTGCAATCTTGTTTTTTGTTCCTGATGCAAAACCACCGATTCTTCCGTCTGAATTTATAACCCTATGACAGGCAACTAAAAACAACCTAGGTTTTTTTTGATTTTCCCCAGTTTGTAATTTATTGCGATTCTCAATTGTCTCTGATGGAATCGGATAACCATAAGGATTTTTGTTCATGGCTGTTCCGACAGCACGATAAGCTTTGGAGTTTAGGGCTTTTGCAATTCCTTTATAAGTAGAAACTTTGCCTTTGGGAATTTTTGAAACTAGATGATAGACTTTTTGTGTGAAATTCATTATTTTTTTAATTTAAACAAGTATAAAAATTGTTTGGGTGTTTGTTTTTATTAGGGGTAATAAAAATTTAAATACATAATGCATTTTAAATTGAAATGGGAATCCTGGATTTAAAAAGAATTGAAGTCGTTGAACTTTTCTCTATAAATGAAATGCAGAAAGTAACAGAGCACGACAGCCCTTGTATTGGAGCTATGACAGACATAGCCGAGAGAATTTCTTTATATGAATTCTTTCATTCACACCGGCAAGCTCATGATTATGTAGAAAATTTACGTGCAAATTACAAATCCAAAAATAAGTCTCTGAGGTTAAATGAAAATGGTCTTGTTGGAGAAGTCAATCATAATTATTCACATTATTTTGAAATTAAGCATATCATCCAAAATCAACTAGTTCACTGCTCAGACTTGCATGACGAAATAGAGGGTTTATTAAAAAATCCAAAAAGGAGAGTCACTCTGGATATCACAAAAAGCGTAAAAAGTGCTCTAGGAGTTTACAGGGAAGAACCCCCATACAAATTCACGCTATTCTAGAAATTAATTGTTCTTTTTCTAGAAAAATAAATTTATTCGTCCTCGGTTAAAATTCCCTATTTTCTCGCTCAACAATTCAAAATAAAAACAATATATTTATACTGATATTAATTAATTGAATCATGAATAAAACATCTTACAAATTCATTCTGGTTTTTTTGGTTCTTCTTATATTTGGACTAAACTACCCTTTTCTTGACAAAGCGCTGAAAAACTGGCTCTCTGATTATGAAATGGGAATTGCGGAGAGAGTGATTGATGGCGACACAATTGTTGTCAATGACAGCAGTGTAAGGCTTCTTGGAATTAACACTCCTGAAAAAGGCGAGCTTTTTTACAGTGAAGCAAAATCGTTTCTTGAAAATCTGACTCTGAATAAACTGATTAGAATGGAAAAAGGAAAAGAAGACCTTGACCTTTACGGCAGAAAACTCAGATATATTTTTGAAGAAGGAGAAAATGTCAATTTAAAACTGGTTGAAGGGGGTTTTGCTAATTTTTATTTCCCATCCGGCAGAGACAGATATTACAGCAGATTTAAAGAAGCATGGGAAAAATGCATGTCTGAAGACAAAAACCTATGCAAAAAATCTGAAGATAAATGTTCAGAATGCATTTTCTTGAGGAAACTAGATGTAAACAATCAAAGAGTTATTTTCGGAAACAAATGCAGTTTTTCTTGTGAACTCAAAGGCTGGAGTGTCAAGGATGAAGGAAGAAAAAAACTTGTTTTTCCAAATATTGAAATAGATAAAGATCTTGAATTGATTGTTGGAAACGGGAGCAATACTGAAAGCAGAATCTTCTGGGAGGAGGAGGATTATGTCTGGACAAAGACAGGAGACAGCTTGTTTTTGAGAGATGCCGAAGGAAATTTAGTTTTGTGGTGGAGTTATTAGTTGCCACGTGGAAATATTTATAAACACTTGTCAACAATAGTTTACATGATTAAAAGTGATATTAGATGGAATATCCTCAAAGAATTTTTTGAATATCCTGACAAAGGGTTTTATGTAAGAGAATTAGCAAGAAGAATAAAAGTTAACCATACTAGTGTAAGCCAACACCTAAAAATATTAGTTAAAGAGGGGTTGTTGAAAATAGAAAAAGAAGAGATATACCCTAAGTATAAGGTTGCTGCCTCTCAAAAATTTTTTTATATCAAACAATTCTATAATCTGGAAAAAATACGAGAATCCTTTATAATAGAAGTCCTTCAGCACCAATATGACTTTCCAACAATTGTTATTTTTGGAAGCTATGCACAGGGAATAGACAATAAAAACAGCGATATTGACCTTTTTGTTTTAACCAACATAAAGGAAAAATTCAAGGGAAAAATTGAAGAATATGAGAAGAAACTTAATAGAGAAATAAGCCTTCATTTTTTTACAAAAAAGGAGTTTGAAGAGGCAAAAAAGAAAAATAAGGAGTTGATAAATAACATTGCCAATGGCATAGTGGTTGGAGGTCAGCTAGAAATTCTATGAATTTTGAAAAAAGCCTGAGTGAAGGCTATGTTAGGAAGATAAACCCTGACAAATTGAGAGCAATAAGCCTAGCCAAATCAGCAGAAGAAAGCATAGAAACAGGAAAAATTATTCCCCTAAAAGAATCAAGCTATAAAAGTATTTTAAGAGAGCTTTATGAAGGACTACGGCAGTATTGCGAAGCAATTGGATTTGACAAAGGCTATAAATTTGAAAGCCACAAGGCAATTGTTTTCTTCTTGAGAGATATTTTAAAGGAAAATAAAATTTCAGATAAATTTAACAGATATATGGAGCTTAGGCATGCTATAAATTATTATGGCAAAGACATCAAAAAAGAAACTGTTATTGAAGCTCTGAATGAGGTTCCAAAAATTATTGAGGATTTAAAAAAGCATTTTGACTATCAAAATTAATTTGCGCAATATTTTAAGTTAGAAACTAAATTAGCTTTTCTCAACTTGTTTTTCTTTTCTTTCTTTTGTTTTTTCAATCCTTTAATCTCTTTATCATAGTAATCAGCCAATTCTGAACGACCTTTTTCTTTTGCATGCAGCCTCTTTTCTTCATGCTTTTTTATTTCCTCTTCAATTGATTTAATGCCTTTTTCAAGCCTTTTCTTTCTATTCATTTTTTATATTTTTAGCCTCTTTTTCCAAAAAATCAAGCAATTTTTCGGCAGTTTCAACTTTTACTTTTATCTTTATTTTTCTGTTATTTTTAACAGACATATAAACATCATAAGTTTTTCCCATTTCCTTTCCATTGATTTCCCTGCTTATCCAATTAAAAAATTTCTTTTTAGAGTATTCTTTTTTTTCAATCAAATTTTTTGCTAAAAATACTCCCCTTAATCTAAGAAGCATTGAATAAATAACTTCTGCAGAATCTATATAATCCAGACCTTGCTCCTTATCTAAATTTATAAGACCCCTGTTTATTTTTATTATTCCTTCACACTCCACTGCAAAATTCTTAAACGAGCTTTTTTTAACCTTTATATCTTTTAGCTCTTCAAGAAGAGAGCTATTTAATATAACTTTAGCCTCATTCAACCTTGGGAGGATCAAGATAGGGTTTTCATTTGCAGTTTTTCTGGCTGACTCAAGAGTTATTATAGAAAGGTTATATCTTCCAGACACAATTTCCTTCTTAGTTTTTTTAGAAACTGCTATGATGTCTATATCTGATTCTTTCTCCTGCTCACCTCTTGCATAACTGCCAATCAGGTATATTCCCAGGATGTCCTCCAAGTATGGATAAAGAATGCTTAAAGCCTCCTTTTTAATCTCTAAAGTCCTGTCTACAAGAACAATCTTAACTTGATTACCCATCCATTCTCTCGGAAGTAAAACACCCGCGCTGTTTCCCCATTTTGATACATTTCTCAATAATTCCATGTTTAAACAATGTTTAAACTATATTTAAACCTTTTTATTTGGTAATTGGCATTTTAAAATTAAGATTAAATAATAATTGGTTTATGCCTCAGCAGTTTAAATTTAATAACTTTTATCAATGCAAAGTAGCAACACGAATTTTTCTCAGCTCTTAAATCACGAAAATCTTTAAATAGGGGCGATGTTATAAAAAACAATGCGGTTGATGAAGAATAAAAAAGCAGTGGTAAAGGCGTCAATCACAGTTTTCTCTCTTCTTGCAGTTTCTGCAGTTATTCTTTTTGCGGCTGGGGTGTTTGCA
>ERZ1292629.954-Hain-H43-01um-R1-954-length-30539-cov-7_pt1 | contig 30539 bp, 36 predicted proteins | sample MGYA00564399_ERZ1292629 | MGnify/ENA primary metagenome ERZ1292629 (study PRJEB36523, sample SAMEA6512636) | groundwater metagenome | collected 2019-01-08 | study: AquaDiva: Metagenomics assemblies of 32 groundwater samples
AAAGAAAGTAATGACTCATATTTCTATACTATCAAAAGTAGCATACTATGGCAACCATATCACAGAACATAAAACGAGTGCGAACAAAACAGGGCTTAACGCAGGACGACTTGGCGAAGAAAGCCAATATAAAATACTCTACCCTTACGAAAATTGAGGGTGGTGTTGTTACCAAGCCAAGCGTTCAGACAATACAAAAAATCGCCAAGTCGTTAGGCGTTCCAATGGAAGAACTTTTGAAATAATTTTTATGACTACCAAACAAGATATTATCAATGCAATTATAAAAACTGCCAAAGAGAATGGGGGGAAGCCTTTGGGTATAGGTAGGTTTGAAAAAGAAACAGGAATAAATCTATATGATTGTCATAAATATTGGTCTACATTTGGGGAAGCTCAACGAGAGGCTGGGTTTATTGCAAACACGCTTCAGGTTCCACATAAGGAGGAATTTATACTTGAGAGTTTGGCTACTCTAATGCGAGATATTGGTAGATTACCGACAAAAGGCGACTTGATTGTCAGAAGAAATAAGGACGATGGATTTCCAAATGAAGTCAGTATTCATCGACGACTTGGGAGTCAAATAGAAATCGCTAAAAAAATGTACGAATACTCAAAACAAAAAGGGTACAATGATATTGTTGAAATATGTAATGCGTACATTGGTAAAAGTCCAAACCCAGAACAAGAGCAAAAAGATTCTGACCAAAATCAAATTTTAGGTGCAGTTTATCTTTTCAAGCACGGTAAATATTATAAGATTGGAAAAACTAACGACACTGTACGGAGAGGAAATGAACTTAAAATACAGCTGCCTGAAAATTTGGATTTAATTCACGAAATCAAAACTGACGACCCCAGCGGAATTGAGGCATATTGGCATAGACGATTTGAGGCAAAAAGAATGAACGGAGAATGGTTTGATTTGAATTCGGGAGATATAAAATCCTTCAAGGGTTGGAGGAAAATAGTCTAAACATGAACAAAAAGCTTTCATTGATTTGACATATTAATTTTGCTACAATATAGACACTATGAAGAAAACATCACAAAAATTGCTCTCAAAAGTGGCCTCAAAAAAGGTTTTGAAGCAGAATACTGAAGCTTTGAAATCCTATGGCTTCTACAAGGAAACTTCCGACCTTATTGATCGGGCTGATATTGCGTTGGGTAGAAAACCAGCTTTTAAGGTAGCTAACGGCTCAACAATTAACTTTGAAATTAACCAGTATGGAGTCGCCTCAACCACAGCGTAAAAAATTTAAGACGACGCAAGACTGGCACGATTATTTTGGCGCCGCACAACAAGCGGGGCAACCAATAACCACCAAAGATTTATTTGCGCTTCGCAAAGCTTGCTACGAGGATATTGAGAAACATCGTGGCCGTCCACTTTTAATTTACGCTACAAAATTTTTGGAGGGTGTTCCGCAGGGCGCACCAAACTCTATTGATTTGTCCGATGTGGACGGCTTCACCGATTTAATCAATTCAGTAAAAGGAAGTAAATCAATCGATGTTCTTTTGCATAGTCCGGGCGGTAGACCAGATGCAACAGAGCGCCTGGTTTGTTTATTGCGTGATAAGTTTGAGGAAATAAATTTTCTTATTCCGCACTCTGCCTATTCGGCGGCCACGATGTTGGCTTTGTCTGGCAATTCTATCGTTTTGCACTCCAGCGCGATTTTGGGGCCAATAGACCCGCAAATAAATGGTGTTCCAGCTCGTTCCATTAAGCGAGGTTTTGAAAAGGCAAAAGAGAGAATTGCCAAAGAAGGCCCCGAAGCTTTGCCCGCTTATATTCCACTCATCGAAAAATACTCGCTGGAACTTTTAGAGCTTTGTGAGGACTCGGAAAAACTATCAAAAGAGCTTGTTTCAACTTGGCTCAAAAAGTACATGTTTAAGGGCGAGAAAAATGTTGATAAAAAAATCAAAAAGGCGGTGAGTTATTTTTCTGACTACGATACACATTTGATGCACTCACGCCCTTTACCAATGGATAAACTCACCGCCTTTGGTTTGAAAATTGAACTTGCCGACGATACGCTTCAGGATTTACTTTGGGAATCGTACATTTTACTCAATGGATTTTTCAATGTTAGTCCGTTTGTAAAATTGTACGAAAGCACACATGGCGTATCGTGGGGCAAGCAATTTCAACAGATTTTTGTTGGACCGCAACCCCAGCAACAAATCAAACCGAAGTAGTAATTTGGATTAGCCCGCCTGAATTTCGCCAAAAAAGAAAGCCGAAGCCCGCGCGGATTCCTCCCCAGACCCCTCCTCCGCGCGGGCGAGTCCGAATTCCGCACCCCGCCACCATTCCCCCAGAAAAATGAGGCGGGGTGCGGTCAGGAGTTCCGTTCAAAAAAGATTCGCGCAAATGTTAGAATAACACCACCACTTTTTTTGCTGTTAGAATAAAGCTTAATGAAGAGGGGTTTTACCTTGATTGAGCTTTTGATGGTGGTTGCCATCATTGCGGTCTTGGCGGGAGTCATCCTTGTCGCTGTTGGCACGGTGCGGCAAAGAGGAATGGAGGTAAAAGCAAAAGCGGATTTAAATCAGCTTTTAAAAGCTGCAGAATTGGTGTACCAACAGTACGGATATTATCCCAACGATTCTCACGGCTCGATAGTGTGTCCGCGGGATATTGTGGTCGATGCGGCAAGCGGCCGCACGTGGGGCGATTTTATACAAATTTGCGAAGATCCGTGGGGCCGGCCGTACGAATGGAATAATAAATGCGAAAGCAACGGCCTCACCCGCAAGCCGCATGCGCCATTTGATACTAATTGTCCTTCGTTTGTCGACAGCGACCCCGGGCCGGTGGGTATACTCAACCTTGGGAGCAACGGAGTTGATGACGGTTGCACAAACGATGACATTTGTTTGGGTAATCGCGGATATGCTGTGTACGGATGGAGCGGCGATGGAGGAGGGGGCGGTGGCGGGCCGTTGTGTGTCAACACAGTCTCTGCGTGCAGTGGTCTCAGCTCTCTCGGATGTATTAACCGCTCTGGTTGTACATTGGGCAATTCAAGCTGTACCGGCACTTTTTCGACCAACAATTCGTGCACGAGTCTTGCTGACCAAACGTCATGTCAGGCCGAAGTGGGCTGCAACTGGGGTACCGGCGGGTGCAGCGGCACTCCTGTAGCAACATGTGCATCGTACGCAACGCAAGTGTCATGTGACGCGACATCGGGCTGCGCATGGTCATCGAGCAGCAGCTGCGGCGGCACCGCGAGCGCATGCTCGCTTGCAACCTACGGTACGCAAACGAGCTGTCAGGGAGTTGGATGCACGTGGGGGACTAGCGCCTCGTGTAGCGGCAGCGTTACCTGCTCGGCATACAGCGCCAACCAAACAACTTGCACGGCAAGCGGATGCAGTTACGCCGCTGCAGCCTGTGCGGGGAGCTATAGTTGCAACCAGTGGAATGGAACTAACGCAACCACCTGCACCACTAATCATCCCGGTTGCACATGGAGCGCGGGCGGCGGGGGCAAGTGCAACGGCGGGACGCTCTCGTGCGGCTCGTTCTCCCAGTCTTTGTGTACGCCGACCGGCTGTTCGTGGGGCGCAAGTTCATGCACCGGGGCGCCCTCGTGCGGCGCGTTTACTCAGACAACCTGCCAAAGCACGACCGGCTGCAGCTGGAGCAGCAGCAATTCGTGCACGGGTTCGCCAAACGCGTGTGCATCGTATGGAAGTTCTGCATCGTGCGAGGCTTCTTCGGGATGCAGCTGGAGCACGAGCGCGTCGTGCGGCGGATCGGCTAACTGCAACTACGGCAATTCATCCTCGTGCAGCGCTTCGGCGGGCTGCAGCTGGGCTGCTTCGGGATGTACCGGCACATACACGACCAACAGTGAGTGCAGCACGTTTACCGACTCGAGCTCGTGCAGCGCGGAAGCCACATGCGCGTGGAGCGACGGACAGTGCACGGGCGCCGCGGTCTCGTGCACAACATTCGACCAAGCGCAGTGCACCACTCAGTCGGGCTGTTCGTGGCAATAACTGCGCACCGCGCGCATATTGCAATTGTCGCAATAATTTTTATACTGCGGGAGGAAAGTGTTCTAACACGGAAGGAAAAGCAAAATGGGAACGCTCGTGAGACACGGGGGATTCACGAGAGTCTCCCTGCTGCTTGACCAGTGCGGCGGGCCGCTCGAAGATCTCGAGTCCTGCCGCAGAGACGTTGGAATTCTTTTGCATGTCAACGGTATGCAGATCGAAGGGTGGGTCGGCTCGAAAACTACGGGCCTGCCGGCCGGTTATCAGATACACTGGCTCCTGCTCGAGTCCTTCGTGGTAGTCGAAACGTGGCCCGAGATCAAACGGGTCAAGGCAATCGTTGATCTGTGCGACTTCACCCGCCCCAACTATGGCCGGGCGATAGCGATAAGCGACGGTATCCTGCGGCTCTTCGGCTCTGCATCAGGCACGGTTATCCGCAAGAATATTGAGACTGATCCCGGGGTGCTGATCGACCAGGATGAGTTGCAGGAGCGACTCGCACGATACGCACAGCTCCCGGTTTAACTGCAGAACGCATTGGATTGACATTCGAAACTCCGGCGTTGAGGCGCCGCGCATCCGCGCGGCGCCTTTTCTTTTCATTTGTTTTTGTTCCTTGGAAATAAAATCTCCGCGCTTGCGTGGGTGCGCGGAGATTTCCTTGGAGCTGCGGGACGATCAGTTCGGAATGAAGAAGTATCTCATCCCACACCAGACATTAGCGCGGATATCGCAGGGAGGTGACGGTACGGGAGCCGGAGCCATCCGGCGCGCTTCTTCATACGCTGCGTTTGCAGCTTGGACGCGTTTGATGTCGGCCCCAATGTAGGGCCCCTCGACATATCCTGCGGCCGCTCCCAGTACGCACACAGCTGCATAGAAGAAAGCGAAGCCGGTCGGTCGGCCATTCTCCCAAAAAAGCTTCTTGAACATCGGCGTTGATCCTTCTGTTGAGTAATCTGCTAGATCAAGCTGAAATTACAATACTACGAAATCCAAATTAGCGCAACATTGAGCCAGAAAAAGGACTTTTATACCAAAAAATTTCTTTTCGTGTGGTCAGGGATATTTTTTGTGCCGTCGCACAAAAAATTCCACGACCCTGACTCGGCTGTTTTTGTTGCTACAAAAACATGCCTCCGTCCTCCACAAACCGAAAAAGTCTGCAGCAGTGCAGACATTTTTCGTGTTTGTGGACCCGGGGGAGCTCGAATCCCCGACCTCGTCAATGCGAATGACGCGCTCTACCAGCTGAGCTACGGGCCCATTTTTATGTTCGGAAACAGTGTCGGGGCGCCGAGAATCCCTGCCTGCCGGCAGGCAGGGAACTCGCATCGGTGCCGTGCACCGATAAATACTATAGGCGCGCACGCTGTCTATTTTCGAAAGCACTGGTCGGGGCGCCGAGAATCGAACTCGGGTTTCGCGCACCCGAAGCGCGTATAATGCCACTATAAGACGCCCCGACCAGTGCTTTCGATGGCACGTAATAATGCCACTATAAGACGCCCCGACAGTGCTTCCGATAGCACACATCGTGTCCCGCTTTGTAGTGGTCACACATAATTTTCTGCTGAAAATTTGCGCGACCTCATCGAGTCTGAGACTCTCAGAGTCGAACGACCCGCCTCGACGCCTTCGCGTCTCCGGCCTGCACCACTGTGCCCCGCACAGTGGTGCACCCTATACGATTCGAACGTATGGCCTCACCCGTGTGAAGGGTGCGCTCTAACCAACTGAGCTAAGGGTGCAAAACAATGCAATAGTAGCGAAAAATGCGCAAAAAATAAAGGCGGCATTGCTGCCGCCCCGTACGCACCGCGCTCTTACGCCTCCACCGTTTCTTTGTTGGGCACTACCTCCGCCTCTACCCGGGCGATGGTTTGCGCGAGCAGATTTTGGAGCTGCTCGAAGGGGATGTTCCTACCGAGCTGCACGAGCGCAAGGTACACAACCTGCTCCTCGGTCACCTCGGGGTTGACCTCTTTGATCTTTTGGATCCCTTGTTCAAACAGGGGTTCGACTGTTTTGAGTATTTCGCGCGATGCCTGTTGGCACGCAAGTGTTACTTCGGCATGCACTTGCGGCGAGCGTGTTGATGCGGGAAACATCTTGTTGCGTGCGACATCCAAAGAGACCAACACGCGGTCGTCGCACTGCTTGTAGCCGAGAGGCGCGAGCTCTGCGAGCGCCACCCGCAACAGTTCTAAATACAGCATGAGAGCCCCCGTGTCTGATGGTTGACGTCTAAGGTAGAAAACTAGCGCACATTCATGAAAGAAACAACCGCTTCTCCCGTGCTATGATTCTTTGCTGTGACACTTACCACTCATGCGCTTGTCGGCGCCGCGGCCGCGGCTATGGTGCCGCAACGTCCCGTACTTGCATTTGCGGCGGGGTTTACAAGCCACTTTCTCATCGACGCGATCCCGCACAAAGACTACGACGGCTATCTGCCGTCGTTTCATCACGATAAGGCAAATCCGCTCAACAACGACATGCGGTTGGGCAAAGCGTTCATGGGCGATCTTGCGCTCATAGGAAGCGATGCGCTTTTTGGATTGATACTCAGTGTACTTGTCTTTTCATACGGGTTGTTTGAACTGCCGCTGTTTTGGGTCTTGCTTGGGGCGGGGGCGGCGATGGTGCCGGATGCGCTGCAGTTTGTATATTTTAAAACCCGCTCAAAAATTCTTGAGCCCTTGCAGCGCTTGCACATCTGGATACAGCAAAAGAGCCCGCTTGATACGACCTTTGCGGTAGGGTTTGGCCTGCAATGTATTCTTGTTGTAGTAGTGATTGGTTTTGTTATAGTTGGTACATAGTATGGAATCGGGGCTGCACATCACGCTCGCGGCAGAGCGTTTGTTTACTGTTTGGGGCTTCCCCATAACCAACACGCTCCTCACGGCGTGGGTGGTGATGGCGATACTTCTGGTGCTCGGTTTTATTGTGCGCAAAAACCTTGCGCTCATCCCCGGCAAGCTCCAAAACGCGGTTGAAATGTTTTTTGAGTATCTGTTGGGGCTCATGGAGCAGACGCTGGGGGAGCGGCGGCTCGCGGTACGCTATTTCCCGCTTATCGCCACTATTTTTCTCTTTATTTTGTTTGCAAACTTTTTTGATTTTATCCCTGTCTTTGGCACGCTAGGGTTTACCGAGGGCGGGGAGTTTGTACCGCTCTTTCATCCGGTCAATGCCGACCTCAACACCACGCTCGCGCTTGCTATCATCTCATTTTTTGTCATCGAAATTTCGGGCATCGTTTCTTTGGGCCTATTGAAGTATGGCTCAAAATTTGTTAATTTTACTTCAGGCGTGATGGGGTTCATCGTCGGGTTGATCGAGATCATCGGCAATCTTGCGCGTCTGATCTCGCTGTCGTTCCGGCTTTTCGGAGCAATTTTCGCGGGGGAGGTGCTGCTCCTGGTCGTGGGTACGTTCGTGCCGCTTCTCTTGCCGGTGCCGCTCATGGCGTTTGAGGCGTTTATCGGGCTTTTGCAGGCGGCGATCTTCGCCATTCTTACGTTAGCGTTTATTAAATTAGCAATAAGTGAACACGCACATTAGTGTATGGATATAGAAGTAGCAAAAATTTTTGGCATGGCGATCGTGGTAGGGCTCGGGGTCATTGGGCCGGGCATCGGGCTTGGGATTTTGGTGAGCAAGGCGCTTGAGGCAATAGGCCGCAATCCCGAGGCATCGGGCCAGATACAAACGACCATGTACATCGGCATTGCGGTCACCGACGTGCTCGCGATCTTCGCCGTGGTGGTTGGGTTTATCATCCGGTTCACGTAGATTCCCGTTTTGCGTAACTTGCTTTCGAAAAGGTCCTCGGGTTGCTGCGCTCAACCAGACCATTTTCTCAAGCACGTTACGCTTCACTAATCATGGAAGCAATTCTTACAACTTTTGGTGTCGATTGGCGTTTGTTGCTCATCAATGCCGTCAACTTTGGCCTGCTACTCGCGGTGCTGACGTATTTTTTGTATGGCCCCGTGATGCGCATGCTCGAGGAGCGCCGCGCCCGCGTTGCCAAGGGTGTTAAGGATGCCGAAGCCGCGGGAAAAAAGTTGGCCGAGATCGAAGGCTCGCGCAGCGAGATTTTGGCGCACGCGGGCACGCAAGCCGACGAAGTGCTTATGACCGCGCGCGCCGCCGCAAGCAAAAAAGAGCGCGAGATTCTTGCAGAGGGCGAGGCGGCAGCAGAGGCACTTCTTAAAGATGCCGAGGCGCAGGCGCACGAGTTGAAAGAGCAAGCGCTGCGGGAGAGCAAAGAAGAAGTTGCAAAGCTCATTGTGCTCGGGGTTGAAAAGACGCTTAAGGCGAAACACTCATGATTTTAGAACAGCAATATGCACAGGCGCTCCACAAGGCGCGCTCTTCCCAAGGGCCGGCCACAGAGCTGTTTGCCAATCTTGCGGCGGCGCTGAAGCGTCGCGGCCATATGCAATTGTTGCCGCGCATCGTGAGCGCGTACCAAAAAATCGCCGCGCAAGAAACGCGGCTTGAGGAATACACCAAGGTAACGCCCGAGCGCGAACGCACTCGGGTGCTCGTCGAACTCTATACCAAACTCGTACGCTCAACGAAATAATTTTGTATGGCTGATTTCATTGAACAATTTAAAAAAGAGATCGAGGGTTTCGTGCCAAGCGCGCGGCCGGCGAACAGCGGCGTGGTATTGCGCGTGCAAGACGGCGTTGCCGAGATTGAGGGGCTCAAAAACGCGGTCATGGCGGAGATGGTCCGGTTCGACGTTGCTCACGGTAAAGCGTTAGCCGAAGCGGTTCAAGGTCCATCTGAAGTATTTGGCGTGGTGTTAAATCTTGAAGAAGAGTCGGTGCGCGCGATTATTTTGGGCGACACGGGTCTCATCACCGAAGGCATGACCGTGGTCTCAACCGGAGAGGTGCTCTCGATCGGGGTGGGCGAGGCGCTGTTGGGGCGCGTGGTTTCTCCGCTTGGAGAGCCACTCGACGGCTTGGGGCCGATTGCAGCAGAAAAACGAAATCCTATTGAGCGCGAGGCCTACGGCGTGATAGAACGCCAGTCGGTTTCGGTGCCGCTGCATACCGGTATCAAAGCAATAGACTCTATCATCCCGATCGGCCGCGGCCAGCGCGAGCTCATCATCGGCGACAGATACACGGGCAAAACCACGATCGCAATCGACACTATTTTAAATCAGCAAAGCGAGCCGGAGGACACCCGCCCGGTGTGCATCTATGTCGCGATAGGACAAAAGGAAAGCAAGACCGCGCAGCTTGCGGCACAGCTTAAAGAGCGCGGCGCGTTTGCGTACACTATTTTCGTCGATGCGGGTGCGTCGGCGCCGGCGGCGCTGCAATATTTGGCGCCGTTTGCGGGTGCGGCTATCGGCGAATATTTTATGGACCAGGGCCGCGACGCGCTCGTGATCTATGACGACCTTTCAAAACACGCGGTCGCGTACCGGCAGCTTTCGCTTCTGTTGCGCCGCCCGCCGGGCCGCGAGGCGTACCCGGGCGATGTGTTTTATCTCCACTCGCGTTTGCTTGAACGCGCGGCAAAACTGTCGGACGAAAAAGGCGGCGGTTCGTTGACCGCACTTCCCATCATCGAGACGCAGGAAGGCGACGTCTCCGGCTACATCCCGACCAACGTCATCTCTATTACCGACGGGCAGATCTTTCTTGAGACGGACTTGTTTAACAAAGGGATGCGCCCGGCGATCAACGCGGGGCTCTCGGTCTCGCGTGTTGGTTCAGCCGCGCAGACCAAGGCGATGAAAAAAGTTTCGGGGAAAATCAAGCTCGAGTTGGCGCAGTTTCGCGAACTCGAGGCGTTTATGCAGTTTGCACAGGACCTCGACCCCGACACCAAGCGGCGCATCGACGCGGGGCAGCGCATGATGGCCACGTTGAAGCAAAAAAACAGCGCACCGATGGGGTTCGAGCGGCAGGCGGTCATGATTTATGCCGCGGTCAACGGCTATTTAGAAAAGGTCGACGTCAATCGCGTGCCTGAATTTGAGGAAAAACTGCTTGCGTTTCTTGACGCCAACGCGCGCATGGTGCTTGAGAGTATTGCCAACTCGAAAAATTTCGTATTGCAAACCGAAGAAGAACTCAAGGCGCACCTCGGCAGATTTATGGAAACGCATCCAGACCTGTTTCAAGGTTCGACCTTAAGTTCGGACTCTTCCAAGGTCTGACCTTAATTATATGGCGGCGCTTAAACAAATAAAAACTAAAATACGCTCGGTCGAAAAGACCCAAAAAGTCACTAAGGCCATGGAGGCGGTTTCGGCTGCAAAAATGCGCAAGGCGCAAAACCGCGCGCTCGGCGGCCGCGCCTACGCCCGCGCGGCGGTCTCGGTCTTGGCACGCGTCTCGGGGAGCAAAGAGCTCAACGCCCACCCGCTTATCGCAGTGCGCGTGGTCAAACATACACTTTATATTGTCATCACCAGCGATAAAGGCTTGGCAGGCGCGTTAAACTCGGCCGTGTTGCGCGCAACCTTTGCCGACATGAGCCGCACGGAGGCGTCGGTGGTCGCGGTGGGCCGCAAGGCACAGGACTTTTTTACCAATCGCGGTATCAAGGTTTTAAAATTTCATGCAAATACCGACGAAGTCTCGACCGCGCTCATCAACACGCTCGTGCACAAGGCTGCCGAACTGTTTGCCTCGGGCGAGGTTGATTGTGTAAAAATCGCGTATCAAAATTTTGTGTCGACATTCGAACAGCGGCCGACCTTGCGCACGATTTTTCCACTCTCGCTTAAGGAGTTGTCGCAGGTGGTGGCCGACATCGTGCCGGCGCGCGGGGTCTTTGCGCACGCGTTTGACCAGGAGTCGCAGCCGCACACCTACACGATTGAGCCGTCGGAGGGCGAGGTGTTGGGCGTGCTTTTGCCCATGCTGGCGTCGGTGTTTATATATCATGCGCTTCTGGAGTCGCAGGCGAGCGAGCATTCGGCGCGCATGGTGGCGATGAAGTCCGCATCCGACAAAGCCGAGGAGATGACGCACTCGCTCACGCTGAAGTTTAATAAAGCGCGGCAGGCGGCTATTACGCGCGAAGTGTCGGAGATTACCGGAGGTATGGAGGCGATGGCCGCATAAAAATATGAAAGGAACAGTAAAACAAATCATCGGGCCGGTTGTCGACGTCTATTTTGCGGATGCGCATCTGCCGCCCATTCGCAACGCGCTCAAAACGGTGGTGGGCGAGCGCGCGGTGACTCTTGAAGTGGCGCAGCACATCGGGCTTGGGCGTGTGCGCACGATTGCGCTGCAAGACACGACCGGCCTCGCGCGCGGAGCGGAGGTGGTGGACACGGGTGCCCCAGTTATGGTGCCGGTGGGGGAACAGGCTCTCGGCCGCTTGTTTAACGTCATCGGTGAGCCTATCGACGGCAAGGCCGCACTGCAAGATGCGCCGCACCTCCCGATACATCGCGACCCGCCGCAGTTTAAAGACCAACGCACCAAAGCGGAGGTGTTTGAAACGGGCATCAAATCCATCGATCTTTTGGCCCCGTTTATTAAAGGAGGCAAGGTTGGGCTCTTTGGCGGTGCCGGCGTGGGCAAAACCGTGCTCATGCAAGAGCTCATCCGCAACGTGGCGACCGAGCACGGCGGCTACAGTGTGTTTGCCGGCGTGGGCGAGCGCGTACGTGAGGGCAACGACCTCTACCACGAGATGTCCGAGTCCGGCGTCATCAACAAAACCGCGCTCGTGTTCGGCCAGATGAACGAAGTGCCCGGCGCCCGCGCGCGCGTGGGCCTCTCGGGACTCACCATGGCCGAATACTTCCGCGACGAGATGGGCAAGGACGTACTCTTTTTCATGGATAATGTGTTCCGCTTTGTGCAGGCGGGTTCGGAGGTTTCGTCGCTCTTAGGCCGCGTGCCCTCGGCGGTAGGCTACCAGCCGACCTTGGCGGAGGAAATGGGCTTGCTGCAGGAGCGCATCACCTCGACGAAAAAAGGCTCGATCACCTCGGTGCAGGCAATTTATGTGCCGGCCGACGACCTGACCGACCCGGCGCCCGCCACGACCTTTAGCCACCTCGACTCAACCATCGTTCTTTCGCGCCAGCTTGCCTCGATTGGTATTTATCCGGCTATTGACCCATTGGAGAGCAACTCGACCGGACTCGCGCCCGAGGTGGTCGGGCAAGAACATTATGATACGGCGCTCGAGGTCAAGCGCGTGCTGCAGCGGTACAAAGACCTGCAGGACATCATCGCGATTTTGGGCATTGAAGAACTTTCAGACGAAGATAAGACGCTCGTATACCGCGCGCGCAAGATCCAGCGCTTTTTGGCGCAGCCGACCCACGTGGCCGAAGTATTCTCGGGCGTGAAGGGAGTGTATGTGCCGGTTGCCGAGACGATACGCTCGTTTAGAGAAATTCTTGAGGGCAAGCACGACGACAAGCCCGAAGGCGCGTTCTATATGAAAGGAAACATCGACACGGTAAAGGGCGAATGATTCCAAGGGGTACCCTTGGAGATATTATGAGAGTGATTATTGCAAAAGTCGACGAGAATCTTTTTGACGGCGAGGCCGAGAGTTTGACGGTGCCCGGGGCTGCGGGCGAGATGACGGTGCTTGGCGAGCATATGCCGCTTATCACCACGCTTAAGGCTGGGAATATCATCGTGCGCCTGCCTGCGCAGGCAGGCGAGCAGGGGAGCGAGCCGAAAATCTTCCCCGTCACGGGCGGAGTCATAGAGGTCCGCCGCGACGGCGCCACGATAATTTTGTAGTTTATACTTGCAGTATGGGAATAGAAGGAATGCCGCAGGGCGGCTCGCAAGACAAAAAGAAAGAAAATAAAATCGCCAAGTGGGCTCGGGCTGCTATTTTTGGCGCAGCTGTGGGCAGTGGTTATAACGCCGCGCAGGAAACAAATAAGGGTTTAAAAGATTTTGTTGAAAATAAAAAAGTCGAATTGCAATTTAAAGAGTCGGCGATAAGGAATATGCAACAACAAAACAGATCTGACGCGCTGAAGGACGCTGCATTTGAGATGCCCGCTCAGTATAAAAAACTACCGGAATCGCAAAATATAGAAGACCGGCGGCCAGCAGTGCCAGACATTTCTTACGTGGACCGGTCTCAAAAAGGAGACAAGCAAAAATAAAAATAGTAGCATAGAAAATTATTGGGCCCATGGTATAGCAGTAACACGCGTCCATGGCATGGACGAGTCCGGGGTGCGACTCCCCGTGGGTCCACAAAAGACACAAATATCCCGCCTGCGCGGGATTTTGTGCTTTTGTGGAAGGCGGAGCTATATTTTGCAATTGCAAAAAGTTCAAAAGAAAATTTTTTCGCATACAAGACAAAATTTAGAGTTTGATTCTTTAGTGTCATTTGTGGCATAGTTTGGCCGGGCTGGCTTGCAAAGAGGCAAGGCGGCATTTGGACAGCACAACCGGAGGTTGATCATGCAAGGCATCGTTCAATTCGCTAGCCAGAACCCGGCAGCGGCAATTTTGCTCAGCGTGGTGATCGCCAGTGCTATCGGCGCGCTGGTATGGGCAGCCATGCGTCTGCACTGGCGCGAGCTTTATACGGTAGCCGAACTGGTTCGGAACAGTTCGCCGGTCGAGAGAAAGGATGCGACCTATGGCCATCGGCTCGTATGGCAAGGACCCTACTACAACGTCGAGTTCAGGCTCGGTAACAACCACGGAGTGATTGCGTTTCATTCCGACGGTCATGAAAAGGGCTGGCGAGTTGTAGGTCCCCTGTGGTGGCTTCAGGTCGACAAAGACAACCCGGGCGGATTCTACCGGCGATACAGGGATAAAGCTCCACGTCCTGTTCCGCGCGTGATCCGATCGATCTTCGACGAGCTGGTTTCCACTGTCAGAAAGCGAATCCCTGAGTTCACACCGATGACCTAAGCGGGCAGTCGCATGCCGCGAGCGGGTCGAGCAGACTACGGCGCGCCTTGTCTTTCAGAGAAGGCGCGTTTTGTTTTTTGAAAGAACAGATATTGTGCATGCTTGGTTCGACGTATTGTTGTTCCTGCCCACCCCTTTAAATTAGATGAAGAACGTGGTATTGTGCGGATAAGTTTATTAACAATTGTCCCCACCTTTTTACTTATGCAATATCAACGGGGGTTCGTCGGTGTCGGGGTTTTGATAGCGATACTAGTCGGCCTGGCAGTGTTCGGTGGCGGCGCGTATTACATCGTGCAACAGCAAACGCCGACGCAAACTGCCTCGGACAATTTTGATAATTTGCAACAATTGCCGACGAATACGACGACTTCAAATCCTGCGCCAACTCAAGCGCAAACCGCCCAGACCAAGACAAATGCTTCCGCGACATTTAGCGTGCCCGGCTCTTTTACGATTACTCTCGGCCAGACAATCAAAGAAACGGGAGCAGCAACACCTGTTTCGATTACGCTTAAAGAAATGAACTTTGCTGACGGAGATGTTGCCGTGGGTGCGTACTGCCCAATGGTCGAGCTGTCGAACGACGTTGCTCCGAAGCAAACCGTTCCTATCTGCCCCGGCAATCCGAACTACGTTCCGTATCTGTATCAAGGTTTAAGTTTTACGATAACGAATTCGTCAAAGACTAGCGCAAGTTTCTCCGTCGCAGCAACTACAAAAGCTCCCGCCGCGACCATTGATGCATCCTCTTTGTGGTCCAGTTTACTCTCGCCGACCATAACGGGTACTGGGGCGAATCTTGATAAAGTCCGTATCCTGATGGGATCAGGAGTTAGTACGGTTGAAGCGGATGGAAATAATGGCTACGTCTCTATCGTCAACGGACGATGGTCTGCGACGTTTAGTGCGGCGAATTTTTCCAGCGGAAAATACCCCATCACGGTTTATCATCCATCCAATCAAACGGTACTCGCGACGGGTACGCTCGTTGTAACTGCGGCTTCGGGTGCAGTTAATTCGACTGTCCAGAAAATAAATTGGAATATCGAAAAAGCGAACCCCAACATCACGGATGATAACGATTATCGAAAATCCGAACAGGCAATTTCGGTAGATGTTACTTTCTCTGACAACAGCACAAAGCGGTACAATTTAGGCACGGCATACGGGTGCACCGGCTCGACCGTCCAATCAACCGAGAACGGTAAAACAATGCTCGGTAAAATAAATTGTTATTTCGCTCTAACGGGCGTTGGATTTGTCGCCTACTCGCAAAGTGGACAGTTCTTAGTTGAGCGAAACGACGAATCTGCAAAAGACGGCAGCATAAAAACGACAGTTCTCCTGAAAATATAAAGTTCTATGGGTGCCTGAACGGCTGCATTCCGGAAAAAGAAATTTTTTCGCATACAAGACAAAAAATTCGATTACTAATTTTTGTGTGCAGGCTTGTAAACAGGCCTACTTTGTGGTATAGTCTCACGAGCCTCGGATCAGCCGGACCGAGCAAATGTGCAATGGAGGCGCGAAATGACGACCACGGAAGTGGCTGGAACCGAGCCCGAAATCGGTTCACGAGTACACGTGGACGGCCCACAGACGAAAAGTCTGCCGGATGAAGTCGAAGAAGCGCTCACCAACGGCGTCATCAACTCGAAACAGTTCGTCGGTCGAAGGGTGCGCATCAATGGCTACAACTATGTGCTCGAGACCACTATCTCGGGTATGCAGATTGCCGTTGTTCTGCATCTCAAGTTCGCCGAGAGACCGGAGCTGAAGAACGTGCGGTTCACCCTTAAGGATTCTGTTGTGCCGATCGTCAAGAAACGGTATCGAATGACCAGGACGATCGACCACCTCAGCTATGCCTATGGATGGGTGACTGGCGACATGAAGGTCACTTCCGGCGACATGAAGGTCGTCTTCAAAGACGACGGCCGGGAGACCATCAAAGCTGCATCGATTGACCTTCTTGATTAGCCGATACCGCCCCTTTGAGGCCATCCGCTGGATCTGGCTCACGCCAAGTGCGTGAGCTTTTCTTTTGGAAGAACAGAATTATGTGCTTGGTTCGACAAGCTCACCACAAGTCGCGCGCGCCGCGTATTGTTGTTCCTGCCCACCCCATCGCGTGCTGCAAAAAAGTTTGCTACGATCGCGTTAGTGCAGCACAAATAGGGAAGGGGTTTGCGAATGCGGCCAAAATCCGGTAAGCGTTTTCGTAAGACAGACGATGAGGAGAGGGTACCGGCGCGCGCCTGGCGCGGCAAGGGGCGCCCTAGACTGGTGAGAAAATGTTTTAGGCCCATGCTGGTCAACCCGACATGGAAGAATAGTTCGTGGATATCCACGGCAGGTGTTCGTGCGGGCGATTAACTGACCAAGCACGTTGCGTGATCCGGGCGGCCTTCGAAAGGCCGCCCTTTTTCATGTTAAAATTTTTACATGTCCTTTTCGGCGGAACTTATTTCGCTCTTGTTATATTCGCTGCAGCAACTCGGCGTGATGCTCGGCGTCGGCGCCGAGACTATCATGCTGCTCGCGTACCTCATATCCATGCGCGATGGCACGGTCGACAAAACCGAAGACCGCTTTTCGCACGCGGTGGGGCGCGTGCTTGATGCGGGACTCATCTTAATCATCGTATCAGGCATCGGTGTGGTAACAACGCACTTCATTGCCCGAGAATACGCGATCCTCTTCGCACCGGTGTTTATGTTTAAGTGGGTGCTGATCGGGATTATTGTACTTTCGACCGTTCTCATTCAAAACAAGATTTTTTCGCAAGCGCGTTTAGAGATGCTCGCCGGTGGCACGTGGTATGCGATATTTATCGTGCACATTTTGGCGCCCATCACCACGTGGTCAAACCTTATATTGCTCTATGCGGTGTGGATATTGGGCTTTAGCCTCTGCTGGTATGGACTGACGCGTTTTACTCGGGAATCTTCGGTGGAAGCTGCCAAACCGCTTCCTCACCAAGTTCCACCTCCGGTAATCAAAAAAGTTTCTTCACCACCCTTGCCCTCCGTAGCTTTAGCGAAGGAGGGGCCTAAACCAATCCCTCCACCACCACCAAAACTGGTATCGCCTCCACCAAAACCTATTCCTCCACCTCCGCCACCGAAACCAATTGCACCTCTGCCTAAACCCGTGCCGCCTCTTCAACCTGCGCGTGCGCCAATTGTCGCGCCAGCCGCACTCTCCTCAGGACCAAAGCTCGTACCACCGCTTGAGCACTTCACATCGGCCGGTGTGTCTGCACCTGTCCCCGCACCGGCGCCGCAGCCTAAAAAACCGGACGAAAGCCCGTTCCTCCCGTCGATACGCATTATGCCCAAAACGGTCGAGGATGTGGAAAAACATAAGCGCGCAACAATGGTAAACTTCGACTAATGAGTTTTTTTCGCGATCGCACAAAAAAGAAGATAGTGATTTTGCTTGGTCACCCCAACTCCAACCAGGGGGAAATTTTTTCTGCCGAGCTTGCCACACTGTACGAAACGGCGGCCAAACAAGCGGGGCATGAGGTTAAACGTTTTAATTTGGCTGATCTGACGTTCGATCCTATTTTGCACCGAGGCTATGTGGCGATTCAAGAGCTCGAGCCCGACCTCAAGACCGTACAAGAGGCAATCAAATGGTGCGACCATTTTGTAGTGATCTACCCCAACTGGTGGTGCACTATGCCGGCGCTGCTTAAAGGATTTTTTGACCGCGCGTGGCTGCCGGGGTTTTGCTTCAACATGCGCAAAAATAAACAGGGGAAGCAGACCATCGGGTGGATCAAACGAATGAAAGGCAAAACCTCGCGCGTCATCGTGCTCTCGGGTTCCCATCCGCTGCTCTTGTTTCTATTTTTTGGAGACTACACCAACGAAATCAAAATGGGGATTTTATGGTTTGCTGGATTTAAAGTAAAAGTGACGCGCTTCGGCCCCACCGACCAAGCGCCCGAGTGGCTCAAAAACTCCTGGCGCCGCAAAACAACGCGCTTGGGCAGGCTGGGGGAGTAAAAGCATTCTAGATTTCTTTTAAATACTATAAATATAAAGCCGCCGGAGATTCTCCGGCGGCTGCTCCGCTTGTTTTCGTTCGTGCGGGTCAGTGCCGCGCGACGAAGTTGTTGTTGCCCATGTAGTGGAGCTTGGCGTTGGGGTATTGACGCTCAAACTGTGCAAGTGGCCCCAGGTATCTCTGGCTATTTGAGCACCCCCGCCCTTCAAGCCGATACCAGCCACCTCCGGCAACTTCCTTCAGTTCGCATGACAGCCTCGGGTTCTCCCTAGGATCGTTTGCTGTTCCAAACGCAAAAATGAGGACAAGCCCTGCGACGCAGAGTGTCGCGATCCATCCCCAGGTTGCGTTTGACCATGGATTAACTGACTCTCGATTCTGAGCCTGCATCGGTACCTCCATTTGCAGAGTACGGCTGGTGCAATAAAACTATATTTCTGTTATAAAGTAAAGTAATGGCACTGTCGATAGGCATCGTCGGGCTTCCGAACGTGGGGAAGTCCACTCTTTTTAACGCGCTTACCAAAAAAAGCGTACTGGTAGCAAACTACCCGTTTGCAACCATCGACCCGTCGGTTGGGGTGGTTGCCGTGCCGGATGGGCGGCTGGATTCGCTCGCCACGTTTTCAGAATCTGAGAAAAAAATCCCCGCGGCCGTGGAGTTTGTGGATATTGCGGGGTTGGTGAAGGGTGCGTCAGAAGGGGAGGGGTTGGGTAACCAATTTCTCTCGCACATTCGCGAGGTTGATGCGATCGCGCACGTGGTGCGTATTTTCGACAACCCCAACATCGGGCACGTAGAGGCAGAGGTGAACCCGGTTCATGATATCGAGCTCATCAACACCGAGTTGCAGTTGGCGGATATGGAGAGCGATGAAAAAAAGAAAAAGAAAGACAGCGACGCACCTCCGCAAAAAAAACTTTCAGAAAAACCGGTCTTATATGTGTTAAACAAAGAGGCAGGCGGGCATAACCTCGACGAGCTTAATGACGGCCGTTGGCAGCTCTTGATGGAGTATTTTGAGAAGACGAAGGCAACATATGTGGTGGTAGACGCCAACGTCGAAAGCGAACTGCGCGAGTTGCACAAAGACGACAAATCAAGTTTTAGGCAGGAGTATGGCGTGTTTGACGACGGCATTGATGCGCTCATACGCAAAGGATATGAACTCTTGGATTTGATCAGCTTTTTTACAACCGGCAAAGACGAGACCCGCGCGTGGACGATAAAGAAAGGCTCGACCGCGCCGCGCGCGGGGGCCGCGATACACACCGACTTTGAGACCAAGTTTATCCGCGCCGAGGTTATCAACTGGCAAACACTTTTGACGGCAGGCTCATACCCCAAAGCGCGCGAGCAAGGCCAGATCCGCACCGAGGGGAAAGAGTATGTTGTCAAAGATGGAGACGTTATCGAATTTTTGCACGGATAACAATTAGGCCGTCCCGCTAGCGGGACGGCCTTTGCCTTTTTTTATTGAACATGCGGAGCAGTCTTTTCGGACACTTCGGATGCCGGCGTGCCGCAAGACGGACTGTTCTACTCGGATAGGTTAGATACTCTTTCCATCCCGCCCACATGATGCGATAGAAAATTTTTTTCCCGCCTTTGAGCTTCCATGCGTTGAGGATGGCAATCGCGTTTCGAGTGTCACTTGCGAGTCGTCGCAAGGCATATCTACGCGGCTCTTTGTTGTCTTTGCCTGAACGCGAGGCGATTGTAACAAGTATGTTGCGCGGAGTCGCGGGGGTTATGAATAAGTCCGATATCCAGGAACCAGCGTCTTTTTCCGTGCAACGCGCGCAATATCCACTCTGTTTTTGACCGGTAGGCAAGAGCTTGCCAGACCGGCCACGCAAAGACGACATCATGAGATATGTACTCCTCTGCGATTTCGTCGCGTACCGACTCGTCTATTTCGGTGTCATCGACGATATCGAGAGATATCTGCATGCTTAATGTACGGCCGCTCTGATCGTCTTTATTCTCCGGAAGCCGCCATGACCCCAGGCGGACGATCAATAGATTGATCTCATGCATGAGGTTCTCCTTGTCCTACAGTGTCATAGCAGATTTTGACAAAGTTGCCAATATGCTATGCTGTAATCACATTACGCATTAATCGTCTTCATGAATATGGATAGACCAAAAGCAACGCCGAAGGATTTCTTTTTGTGGGCGGGGGCGATGGTTTCGCTCTACGCGGGCGTGGTGGCGTTTATAGCGCTTATATTCGACTACATCAACTACACCTTCCCCGACCCGCTGCAGTATTACGGCGATCCGTACTCAAGCGTCTCGTATGAGATGGCGGCACTCATCGTGCTCGCACCGGTTCTCCTCATCCTCATGCGGTTTATCCGCCGCGACATTGCCACGGACGCCTCGCGTGGCGAGCTGTGGGTGCGGCGCTGGGCGCTCTTTCTTACCGTGTTTGCGGCGGGCGCTACTATCGTCATCGACCTCATCACCTTGATCACGACCTTTCTTTCGGGAGACGATCTGAGCGCGCGCTTTCTGCTTAAAGTGCTCGTGGTGCTTTTGGTTGCAGGCGCGGGATTTCTGCATTTTTACGCCGACATTCGCGGCTATTGGATGCGCTTTCCCGAACGCGCGCGCGCCGTCAATTGGGGCGTTGGCATATTGATTGTCATAAGCATCGTTGCTGGCTTCTTTATCGTCGGTACGCCGCAGCAGGCGCGGCAGTATCGTCTTGATGAACAAAAGGTAAACGACCTTACCACCCTCCAGTGGCAGATAGTAAGTTACTGGCAGCAAAAGCAAGTCCTACCAGGCTCGCTTGCACAACTCAGCGATCCTATCTCGGGGTTTGTCGCGCCGGTCGACCCGCAAACAGGCGCGTCATATCGCTATGAGAAAACGGGTAGCCTCTCGTTCCGTTTGTGTGCCGGCTTTAATTTGGAAAGTCGTGGAACAAACGGTACGAATGTCACGCGCCCGACGGAACCCTACAGTAAGGGCATACAAGAAAATTGGCAGCATGGCGCGGGTGAAAAGTGCTTCGAACGCACTATCGACCCCGAGTTGTATCCACCGGTCTCCAAGGTCAAATAACGCGCGGCGCATAACTGTGGTATCGTATTCTCACGATGAATGAGCGCTACGACCACGCGAACATCGAAAAAAAATGGCAGGAACACTGGCGGGAAACTGCGGCATTTGAGACTCCTGATACCAAAGAGGGCGCGGAAAATTTTTATTTTTTGACCGAGTTTCCGTATCCCTCGGGCAACCTGCACGTGGGGCATTGGTACGCTTTTTCAGTGCCCGATATTTTTGCGCGCTACATGCGCATGCGCGGCTACAACGTACTCTACCCGATAGGCTTCGATGCGTTTGGATTGCCTGCCGAAAATGCGGCGATCCAGCGCAAGCTCAACCCGCGCACCTGGACTTTCGACAATATCGAATATATGCGCGGCCAGCTGCGCTCCATGGGCGCGTCGTTCGACTGGTCGCGAGAAGTTATTACCGCCGACCCCGCGTACTATAAATGGACGCAGTGGCTTTTTTTGAAGCTGTATGAAAAAGGATTAGTGTACCGCAAAGAAACCGCGGTCAATTGGTGTCCGAAAGATAAAACCGTACTCGCCAACGAGCAGGTCGTGAACGGCAAGTGCGAGCGCTGCGGGAGCGAAGTCGAGCAGCGCCTCATGTCGCAATGGAACATTAAAATAACCGCCTATGCCGACCGTTTGATCGATGATCTGAAGGACCTCGACTGGCCGAAGCAAATCAAAGACGCACAGCGCAACTGGATAGGCCGCAGCGAGGGTGCTGAACTGAACTTCCCAATTATCGGACATCCGATGTCCGATATAACGGTTTTTACCACGCGGCCGGATACGCTCTTCGGCGCGACGTACGTGGTTCTCGCCCCTGAGCATCCATTGGTAAAAGAGCTCGCCGACAAAGCGGAGAATAAAGACGAAGTACTACGATATATCGTAGTAGCAGGAAAGAAGACGGAGTTGGAAAGAACGGAAAACAAGGAAAAGACAGGGGTAGAACTTAAGGGTGTTAAGGCAATCAACCCCGCAGCTAAAGAAGAAATTCCGGTGTGGGTAGCTGACTATGTGTTGGGCAATTACGGCACTGGTGCCATCATGGCCGTGCCCGCGCACGATTGGCGCGATTTTGAATTTGCAAAAAAATTTAATCTAGAGATTAAGCCCGTAATTTTTCCACAAGGAAAGGCTCTTAGTTCTGGAGAAGGTGATTTTACCTATTTCGAGTTCAAGGAACGTTACGGTGAACAAGTATTAAACACTGTCGTTGCGGGTATGAGAAACGTGCTTATTGCTGCTCCTATTATTGGACCGGGCATATTGATTAATTCTGATAAGTTCAGTAGTAAGAATAACGAAGAAGCAAAAGTGGAAATAACCGAGTTTGTAGAAGGCCGGTTGACCAAGCAATATCACTTGCGCGACTGGGTGGTATCAAGGCAGCGCTTTTGGGGCGTGCCTATCCCCATGATTCATTGCGAGAAGTGCGCCCTTCGAGATGCCTCAGGGCAGGGATACTATCCGGTGCCGGAAAGCGATCTGCCGGTGGTGCTGCCTGAGCTGGAGGATTACGTGCCGACCGGCGAAGGCAAAAGCCCGCTCGCTAAAAAAACCGACTGGGTACAAGTGAGTTGTCCGCACTGCGGTGGCGTTGCAGAGCGCGAGACGGACACGCTTGATACGTTTGTGGATTCGTCGTGGTACTTTTTGCGTTACGCGGACCCTAAAAACGGACAAGAGGTTGCCTCCAAAGAAAAATTAAAAAATTGGATGCCAGTTGATTTTTATTCGGGCGGTTCGGAGCATACCACCATGCACCTTTTGTACTCGCGCTTTTGGTATAAGGCGATGTTTGACATGGGGTTGGTGGGGGAGAGCGAGCCTTACCTCAAGCGGATGAACCGCGGTCTCATCATGGGCCCAGACGGGCAAAAAATGAGCAAAAGCAAAGGCAATGTCGTCGACCCGGACTCGGTAGTGGCCGAGGTGGGGGCGGATGCGGTACGCATGTACCTGGCTTTTATAGGCCCCTACAACGAGGTGGGTGCCTACCCGTGGAACCCCGGCGGCATCGTGGGAGTGCGACGCTTTTTGGACCGGGTGTGGCGTCTGAAGGTTGGACCCCAAGGTTCGACCTTAGACCAAAGCATATCAAGGTCGAACCTTGATATGCTTTTGCATCAGACCATCAAAAAAGTATCTGAAGATATCGCAAGTTTAAAAATGAACACCGCTGTTTCGGCGCTCATGATTTTGCTCAACGAGTTTGAGACGCTTTCTGCGGTTCCTCACGATGCGTACCGGATTTTCTTGCAATTGCTCGCGCCATTCGCGCCGCATCTCGCGCACGAGCTTGCCGAGCGCGCAAACTTCGAGCGCGCCGCGTGGGAGCAGTGGCCGTCGTTTGATCCTGCAAAACTCGCGGGCGGGACCGTCACGATTGCCGTGCAGGTAAACGGCAAGGTACGCGCTTCGATAGAACTCAGCGTAAACGCAACAAAAGAGGAAGCATCGGCGGCAGGGCGCAAGGCGGTCGAAAAATGGATCAAAGGAGGAGAGACGAGAGCAGTCTATGTACCCGGAAAAGTGATAAATTTAGTCGTTTGACACTAGAATTTAGGTATGATATATAATAACACATATTCTCATGGCGCCCACAGCTGATAAAACGGGTTTTAAACCCAAAGTAATAGTTAAACGCCTCCTTTCGGCCCTTCCCGAACGTTCGCGCACGGTCCTTGAGGCGCGTTTCGGTTTGGGATCCAATACTGAAAAGGTGACGCTCGAAGCCATCGGCAAGCGCTGGGGCATTACCCGCGAGCGCGTCCGCCAGATCGAAAATCACGCCCTTGCCCAGCTTAAAAAATCTAGCGCATTTCTCGAAGCGGATGCGGCATTTCATGAGCTTGAACGCATCATTGATTCGTTGGGCGGTATCGTCTGCGAAGATGATCTGCTTAATTTTTTGACCAAGGACAAGTCGATGCAGAATCACATCTACTTCCTGTTGGTGCTGGGCGACCCGTTTAAATACCGCAAAGAAGACGACGAGGTGCAGCGCTGTTGGTATGTGGACCCCGAGTTGGCGCACAAAGTCGAGTCGGCGCTCAAACATTTGTATGCGACACTCTCGGACGAAGAGTTGATTCCCGAAGGCGACATGATCGACCGTTTTCTTAAAGAGCTGCAAGGCATCAACGACAAACATCGCAACGACGAAGTGCTCAAGCGTTGGCTTAAGATTTCCAAAAAAGTCGGCAAAAATCCGCTCGGCGAGTGGGGTCAGGCGCACTCTCCGAATGTCAGGACCAAGGGCGTACGCGACTATGCATACTTGGCGGTTAAAAAGCACGGGAGCCCTCTGCACTTTCGCGAGGTAGCAAGCCTTATCGAAAAGATGTTCAACCGCGCCGCGCACGTGGCGACCACTCACAACGAACTCATCAAAGACGACCGTTTCGTGTTGGTGGGCCGCGGCATGTACGCGCTTAAAGAATGGGGATACACCCAGGGAGTGGTGCGCGACGTGGTCCGCGAAATTTTGCGCAAACACGGACCCCTTACTAAAGACCAGATCATCGAAAAAGTACTCAAAGAACGCCACGTGAAGCCCGGCACCATTGTCGTTAATCTGCAAAATCAAAAGTATTTTAAGCGGGGCAAGGATGGGAAATTTATTCTCGTAAAATAACAAAAAACCCGCTCTCCGGCGGGATTTTTTGTGATACCATAGTTTTATGGGCAAGTTCTACAGTGATTTTTGGTTTAAAAATGCGACACAGTTCGGCTACCAGGCACCGGTACTTGTCCTCATTATTGCGTATTTTTTTCTTTTATGGATGCCAAGCAACACGGCGGTCGCGGGATTGATTTGGGGGTTCGTATTGGCGCTGCTGCCGTTCGTGCTCCCTGTCCTTCTGGGTGAACTGACTCTCCATGCCTGGGTTGAGTACAAGCGTCAGCAAGATTATTGGACCACCGAGCAGACCGTGCTTGAAGTACGCCTGCCAGAGGAAATTACGCAAAGCCCGTATGCGGCGGAGCTTTTTTTGCGCGTTCTGTATCAAACCGGCGAGGTGGACACTCCCGTGCATGGCCTGCGTGGCAAAACCAAGCCGTGGTTTTCGCTTGAGATTGCGTCGTTTGAAGGAGTGGTGCGTTTTTATGTATGGACCCGCACGCGGTATAAAGAAATAGTCAAGGCGCAACTCTATGCGCATTATCCGACCGTACAAGTTGTTGAAGTGTCCGACTACACACTCTCGTTGCCGTATGACCCCGCGGTACTCAGTTTGTGGGGCACCACGCAGCAACTGCAAAAACCCGATCCCTATCCGATCATGACCTACGTAGCCTGGCAGCTTGATAAAGAAAAAAAGGAAGAGTTTAAGAGCGACCCCTTGCTCTCGCTCATAGAGTTTATGGGCAGCCTCGGGCCTGGAGAATATTTGTGGCACCAGATAATTGTGCGCGGGCATACCGAGTGTCCGTGGGCCGAGGAAAAAACGGGTCATGCGCTGACACTAGATAAATGGGTAGAGCATGAAAAAGAGCAGATTTTGGCAAAGACAGTCGTGGATGAAAAAGACCGCCCCAACTACAGCAAACTCTCCATGGGCGACAAAGATCTCATCGACTCGATGGAGCGCAAGCTCAACAAACAGCTCTTTGATGTGGGCATCCGCACCATCTATCTTGCGCGGCATGAAAACTTGAACACTGCGCGCAACGCCGGTATCCCGACCGCGTTCCGCTCGTTTGAGCACGGGTCAGAGGGCAGGGGACTCAACGGGCTCAAACCCATCTTTTACGTCGGGCCGTTTAACTTTCCTTGGCACGATTTCATGGGTATCCGTCGCGCGCGCCTGCGCCGCCGCATGTATGAAGGGTTTGTCTCGCGGCAATTCTTTTACGAGCCGCATCACGACTACCACATTGCGCTCAACTCCGAAGAAATAGCATCGTTGTGGCACTTCCCGGGCAAGGTAGCGCACACGCCGACTCTTGAACGCATGCCGTCCCGCCGTTCGGAAGCGCCGGCTAACCTCCCCATATAACTCAATGTTGTCGCCTGAATCACAGCATACGTACGCGCTCTATATCCGGAACACGCTCGCCAAGGTGGGGCGCTACCTTACACAATATGAAAAAGTCGTGCCCGACGTGCTTTTTTTTGGAATCTTGTTTTCGCTTATTTATTTTGTTGTGCTCTCTGCGCCGTTGTCTTTTCCGTCAGGTACGTTGGTCAAGGTGCCGCAGGGCAGCACGGTGGCGGCAGTGGCAAACAAGCTCAAGGACCGTCATATAATCCGCTCGGTTTTTTTATTTGAGGCTGCGGCGCGGCTGTCGGGTCAAAAAGTAATTGCGGGAGAATATTATTTCGAAAATCCGCAGAATGTGATCATCGTCGCGTCGCGTCTTGCGCGGGGAGAGTATGACCTCAAGCCCGTGCGCGTGACGATTCCCGAGGGCGCCAACAGCTACGAGATTACCTCACTGCTTGCAAAAGCGCTGCCTGATTTTGATGCCGACATGTTTAGAACGCTCGCCACGCCGAAAGAAGGGTTTTTATTTCCGGACACCTATTTCTTTTATCCCGGAGCGGAGCCCGAATTAGTGCTGCAGACGCTCCAAAACAACTTTACGACCAGCATCGCCCGCATCGCAACGACGACTTTGTTTGCCGATAAGCCGATTACCGAGATCGTCACCATGGCCTCGATTTTAGAAGAGGAGGCCGCGACCACCGAAGACAGGCGCATCATTGCGGGGATTTTGTGGCGCCGCATCGAAATCGGGATGGCGCTGCAAGTCGATGCCGTTTTTCCTTACATTATCGGTAAAAATTCATTTGAGCTCACAAGTTCCGACCTTAAAACAAACTCGCCTTACAATACCTACGCTAACAAGGGTTTGCCGCCGGGGCCAATCAGCAATCCGGGGCTTGATGCCATTGCCGCCGCGATGACGCCGCTTAAAACAACGTATTTGTACTTTTTATCAGACCGGCAAGGTAATTTTCATTATTGCTCGACCTATGTTTGCCATGTCGCCAATAAACAGAAATACTTGGGGACGTAATGGCTGTGGAGGGTAACAAGGTGTTTGTGGGGATTTCGGGGGGAGTAGACTCCGCCGTGGCTGCGGCGCTGCTTCAAGAGCAGGGCTACGATGTTACGGGAGTGTTTATTAAAATCCAAATACCCGGCTATCCATGCCCTGCCGCAGCGGACCGCATCGATGCGATGCGCGTGGCCGCGCACCTTAAAATCCCATTCATGGAAATTGATCTTTCAAACGAGTACGAGCGGGAAGTGTTTAGACCTTCGCTTGATGAATACGCCAAAGGGCATACGCCCAACCCCGACACGCTGTGTAACGAAAAAATTAAATTCGGCGCATTCTACGAGTTTGCGCGATCCCACGGCGCCGATTTTATCGCCACCGGTCATTATGCCCGTCTTGCTTTTGCCGCGAAACCTCCTTCACAAAAGGTCCTCGGGTCGGCTTCGCCTCAACCAGACCATTTTGTTCAGGAGGTTTCGCTTCTGCAGGGTTTGGATATAAACAAAGATCAAAGTTATTTTTTGTGGATGGTGCCTGAAACAGTGTTGCGTTACACGCTGTTTCCCATCGGGCATTTGCAAAAGTCCGCGGTGCGCGCGCTTGCCGAGAAATATAATCTTCCCAATGCCGCCCGCCCCGACAGCCAAGGACTCTGCTTTCTTGGCGACATTTCAATTGAAGAAATGCTCGAGCGCGAAATACCGCATACCCTAGGCGAGGTGCTCTCGGAAGCGGGCGAGGTAATCGGCACGCACGAAGGCGCGGTGCACTACACAATGGGCCAGCGACATGGGTTCACGCTCTCTACGCAAACCGCGCATACCACACCGCATTTTATCGTTGCAAAAGATGTTGCACGAAACACGATAACGGTTTCAACCGGGCGTTTTCCGGTGCATGCGAGCAAAACCATTCTTACACTGCAGCATATCAATTGGATAGGTGCGCTGCCACAAGGGCCGCTCATGGCGCGGTATCGCTATCGCCAAAAATTAATCCCCGCTGAACTGCAACGGTCAGACCCCGGGAAGGGGTTCAAAGGTCAGACCTTTGTAATTTTGCTCGAGCCGCATTACGTGCCGGTCGGACAGTCGCTCGTGCTCTACAGCGGCAATCGGTGTTTGGGAGGCGGAGTTATTTCCGATGCTACACTACAAAAATGATAACTATTGCCAAAGCCGACGGCACGTCAGAGCCGTTTGATCCGCAAAAACTCGTCCGCTCGCTCCGGCGCTCTGGCGCAACCGAAGATCAGGCACGTGAAGTACAGATGTATATTGAAAAAGAACTCCATGAAGGGATCACTACCGCCGAAATCTACAGCAAAGCGTTTACGCATCTGCGTGGCCACCGCCGCGGCATCGCCGCGCGCTATTCGCTTAAGCGCGCGGTGCTCGAGTTAGGGCCGTCAGGTTTTCCGTTCGAATCGTTTATCGGGCACATGTTCGTTGCCGAAGGATATGAAACTAAGATCGACCAGATCATAAAAGGCAGGTGCGTCGAGCACGAAGTCGACGCCGTACTTACCAAGGGCAATGAGGTCACGTATGTCGAAGCAAAATTTCATAACGTCGCAGGATTTAAAACCGATCTTAAGACAGTACTCTATGTCAAGGCGCGGATCGACGATATCCAGGCAACGCAATCATCGCATGCGGTCAAAGGATTGGTCGTTACAAATACCAAATTTACCTCTCACGCGACCCGCTATGCCAACTGCCAAGGACTCGAACTCCTCGGATGGGATTATCCCCACGAAGGCACACTGCATGAGCGGATAGATAAGGCGGGCATATATCCGGTGACCGCGCTTACTACCCTGAACCGGCGCGAGAAAATGGCTCTGCTCGGGCAGCGTTTGGTGCTCTGTAAGGCGCTGCCGCATGAGACCCGCGCCCTTGCCGAAGCGGGCGTTACCGGCAAAAAGGCCGCCGCGGTGCTCGAAGAAGTGGGCGCATTGTGCGTCCCTGAGGCTGGAGTATGATGAATTAGGAAGGGTCTGTCCGCATTAAAGAATTTATTTACAGAACTCATATGCAAGAAAATAATCAAAAAGACGCTCCCGTTTCCGCTCCAAAGACCCCCACCTTGTCCTGGTCGCAGCCGGCTCGTGTCACTATTCCTGCAACAACGCAGAAGCCGCCAGTCATCCCGCCGCCTAAGGCGCCGATAACGAGCGTCATGCCGGCGCATTATGGAAGGGGCGCGCTGGCCGGATCATTTGTCGTTGGCCTCATCGCGGGCGTAGTGTTGGGATGGGTTTGGACAGCGCGCGATCAGAAGCCCGAGGCTAACAGTGCAGGAACTGCTACCAGCACCAGCAAACCCAGTACGAGTAGTACTGATGATTCAACCACAGCCACCGAAAGCGTTACTCAAAGCGGCATTGCCGTTGCCGCACAGCCGGCAGGCCTGGATGTTGAGGTTTCGAATGTCGTTGTCTCAAAACCAACATGGGTAGTCGTGTATGAAAGCCGCGGCGGAGCGCTCGGGAACGCGCTTGGTGCAAAACTTTTCTTCCCCATATCGCAAGGCGGCGGCACTTCAGGATCCATAACGCTTTTGCGCACCACGCTCGCCGGAGGGACCTATTTTATAGGCCAGCACGTTGATAATGGCGACGGCAAGTTTACCAAGCTAAGCGATGAGGCTGTCCTCGGCGCAGAAGGGGAGCAGCTCGTGGTATCCTTTACTGCAAAGTAATATGTTTGGCGTCGAATCAATATTTTTCCTCCGGCTTTTGATCGCAGCGCTCCTCGGCGCGGCGGTCGGGCTTGAACGCTCGATATCGGGCAAACATGCCGGCATGCGCACGTATGCGCTCGTATCGCTCGGCTCGTGCCTGTTCGTGATTGTCGGCATTATGGCAAGTTTGCAGCTATCGTTCTTTTCTGGATTAAATCCGCTTCTAATTGCCGCGAACGTCGTTGTCGGTATCGGCTTTATCGGTGCGGGACTTTCGGTCTTTCGCGCAGGCCAGCCGGAGCTCACCACGGCAACCGGCATCTGGCTGGTGGCTGGTGTCGGGATGGCGTGCGGCTTCGGCCTCTACTCTGTTGCGCTTGCGGCTGCAGTCATCGGCGTCGGAGTATTTTGGCTTTTACTCAAAGTTGAAAATTGGATTCGAAGCCGTTTTAGCGCATATAGAACTGCCGATATACAGACAGAACAGAACTAACAGGGTAAAATGGCTCGGTGAGTCTGTACTACAAACCAAACCGCAAACCGGACTGGAACTACGGCGGCCCCAAATGGCGGCTGTCGCGCTCAAAAATAGCTCTTTTTATGGAGTGTGCGCGCTGTTTTTACGTCGACAACAAACTCGGCGTCGCCCGCCCGCCCGGATTTCCCTTTAACTTAAACTCGGCGGTGGACGCGCTGCTAAAAAAAGAGTTCGATATCCACCGCGCAAACAGCACCAAACATCCTATCCACGAGCAGTACGGCGTCGATGCGGTGCCGTTTGCGCACGAGGAGATG
>ERZ1292629.955-Hain-H43-01um-R1-955-length-30533-cov-30_pt1 | contig 30533 bp, 33 predicted proteins | sample MGYA00564399_ERZ1292629 | MGnify/ENA primary metagenome ERZ1292629 (study PRJEB36523, sample SAMEA6512636) | groundwater metagenome | collected 2019-01-08 | study: AquaDiva: Metagenomics assemblies of 32 groundwater samples
ATATACGAATAGTTTAGATTAAAATAAATAACTATGAGTAATAACTGCTGTCCAAATTGCGTCAGAACCGACCAAGAAAGAAGATTGTTTTGCGGCAATCCTGATTGTATTTGCCATAAGACCCAAGAAGGGGAAGAGGAACTGGAAGATATTGAATTAGTTGACCCCGAAAAACGAGAAGGGATGTATTGTGAACCCTGTGGCCGTTGCCATACCGGCCCGTGTCAAAAGGCCTATCCTCGGGAGAAAAACCGGCATACGGGATGGGAAAAGTTTTGTAAAGAAATGAAAAAACAAGGATATTATTTTAATCCAATGTGGAATGAACTAACGGAACTTTTATCTGAAGTAAATTCTGATTTTCACCAAGGTCGGGACATAGAAAAACTGAAGAATGTTATCCGCAATCTCCTCTCAAAACAGAGGCAGGAGCTTATAAAGAAGTTAAGACTGAAAATAAACAACTGGATTTCCACGAATGAAAAAGGAGAAGAATATCTATCGCCGGAAGATTTGAGAAAACTGATAAACGATATTAAGGTTTTAGAGGAAAAATGAATAATTCAATGAAAAAACCCATGAAAACAAAACCTAAAATTCTGTGGAAATTTCTGCGAATAGGACTGAAATCAGATGGTGGCAAACATTGCCAATGGAGACTTGGCGAATGGAGAAAAGAATCAGACATTAAAATCTGTGATGAGGGATTTCATTGTTCCCAGACCCCTCTACAAGCCCTTGGCTATGTTAAGGGTGAAATCTTAGCCCAAGTTGAAGTAAGGGGAGAATCAATTGTTGAATCGGACAAAGAATGTTGGTCGGAAATGCGGATTGTCAAAGCCTGGCATTGGACAAAAGAAGATTCCGTGTCTTTGGCTATTTATGCCGCAGAACAGGTAATTGACATTTACGAAAAAAAATACCCAAACGATGGCCGGCCAAGAAAGGCGATTGAAGCGGCTAAGAAATGGTTAAAGAATCCAACCGCCGATGCCGCCGATGCCGCCAATGCCGCCGATGCCGCCGCCTATGCCGCCAATGCCGCCGCCTATGCCGCCGATGCCGCCGCCAGAGCCCGAAAAGAACTCACTAAAAAGATAAACATTTGGTTCGCCAAGAGAATCAAAACATTAGCACGATTAAACCCCCTGATTTCTTCCCTCACCTTTTAGAGGAAGATGAATAAAGAATTACGAAAATTAGTTAGAGAAGCTCTCGTCTGCGATAAGAACTGCCAACACGGAGTAGATTAACGGCGCGTCCCCGTTGCGAAATATGGGTTATCCACTTTTACTTTGCCCACTTTTAGTTTTTGTGGTATAATTGGGTAACTGTTATTATGGTTATTCTTAGAAAATCTTTATCGGCGCTTGGGGGCGTCTTTTATTTTTGAAGTTAATCCCGCTTCAGAATCGTATTTTATGCGAGCCGATCGTGGAAGCGGCGACTTCGGTTGTAAAGAGGGCGGATTCCGAAAAGGATGATAAAAAATTGCGGCCGGAAAAAGGCAGGGTGATTGCGATCGGCAAAGAGTATAAAGGCGAACTGAAAAAGGGGGATGTGATTTTTTATGAAAAATACACCGTATGTTGGATTCCTTGGGGCAAGAAAGAATTGGTTGTTGCCTTACCTGAAGATTGTTTTGTTATAATTAAAGATTAAATATGCCAACTCAACAAACAATTTTTTCAAAATCAGCCAGAGACAAGATTTTAACCGGAGTGAATACTTTGGCCGATGCCGTCAAACTTACTCTCGGCCCGGAGGGCAGGAATGTAATTATAAAAAAGGAGAACTACCAAAACTCCACCAAAGACGGCGTAACTGTTGCTGAAAATATTGAGTTGAAGGATAAAACCGAGGACACTGGCGCTAAAGCGCTTATTGAAGCCGCGAGGCGAACAAACATTGAGGGCGGCGATGGAACTACGGTTACGGCCATACTTGTTCAAGCAATGGTGAATCAAGGATTCTCGGCCATTGATTCCGGCGTTTCGCCTGTCTCTTTGGTTAAAGGCATTAAGAAAGCGATCCAGTTTGTCGGAGAGTTTTTGAATAAAATGGCGGTTCAAATTAAAGACTATAAGTCAATTAAAAACGTGGCCTCAATCGCCGCCAACGATTCGGAAATGGGAACTCACATAGCCAACCTGTTCCACAAACTTGGCAAAGAGGGAATCATCGTGGTTGAGGAATCAAAGAATCTCGGTTACGAGGAGGAGTATGTCAAGGGTGTCCAGTGGGATAAGGGTATGGTTTCGCCGTATATGATGACCGACTCCGTAAGATACCGGGCTGAGATAGAAAATCCGCTTATCCTTTTAACCGATGAGGGTGTTGAATTCGGCGAGACCATTTACGCGATTCTTGAAAAGATGAATTCCGAAGGCAAAACCAAACTGGTTATTGTCGCAAGTGATCTGGCCGGCAAAGCATTGGAAGCCCTGGTAATTAACAACCAGAATATAATGAGCAACGGTCAAAGGGGAAGATTTAAGACTTTAGCTGTCCGCGCTCCTTATGCTTCAACCTCTCAACTTCAAGCATTGGAAGATTTGGCGGCTCTTACGGGCGCTACCGTAATTTCCAAAAGCAAGGGCATGGCTTTGCCGAAAAAAACTGACGATGTTGATTTAAGTGTTTTAGGAACAGCCTCCAAAATAATTTCGGATGCTGGAAGAACGGTGATTATCGGCGGCCAAGGGAAGAAAAAAGTCATTGACCAAAGGATCGCTAAGATCAGGGAGGAATTAAAAACCGAGGAACGGGATTTTGGGAGAACCAAACTAAAAGAACGGTTAGCCAGATTGACCGGCGAGGTGGCTATATTAAAATTCGGAGCGGAGAACGAATCAATCTCCAAAGAGATGAAATATAGGATAGAGGATTCCACGAACGCCACCCGAAATGCCTTAGAGGAAGGAATAGTCCCGGGTGGCGAGGTGGCTCTTTTAAGGGCTTCGCAAGCGTTAAAATCGCTTCAGGCGAACGACAATGAAACAAGAGGGGTGGAGATAGTCAGACAAGCCCTGCTTCAACCCATAGACGAATTGGCTAAAAACGCCGGTAATACCGGAAGCCAGGTAATTAAGAAGATTCTTGAGAACCAAAATCCCAATTTTGGCTGGGACGCGAGCAAAGACGAATATTGCGATATGATTAAGCGGGGAATTATTGATCCAAAGCGGGTAGTTGCTGCCGCTATAAGGAATGCTGCGGCCAGTTGTTCGCTTCTTCTAACGACCAACTGTGTTATAATAGACGAGGAAGAACCTAAAAATGACAATCCAAACCGAAAAACTGGTTGAACAGATGATTAAAGCGATTGCCGATTATCCAGAAGAGGTTCTTGTAAGCCGTAAATTGGATAACATGGGTGTTCTTTTATCCGTGAATCTTAATCCCCGCGATTGCGGTATGATTATCGGCAAAGGAGGAGAAGTAATTAAAGCCATAAGAACTGTAGCCCGGGTCGTGGGCATCAAGAACAACGAAAGGGTGGCCGTAAAAGTGATTGATTATGAAAGGCGGTGAATTATGCCAAAATTTTTAGAAAAACAATTAAAAAAGGAATATGGGGCGAAGTCGGATATCCCCTATAAAATCATGAATAAGATGGGTGCGATGCATGGTTCTAAAATAACCGCCAAAGGAATGGCAATGGAAAAGAAACATGAATCGGATATGAACAAAGTCCATGCTTCGGCGGTAAGAAGAATAAGCAAGAAATAGTGAAGATAATTTTTGAATATCCACCCAATATCGCGAAAATAAGAGAGTTTTTTGATATAAAAGATAAAGGAGTAGTATTTGCTTATGGAGATATCCTTTATGTCCCGAACGGCGGAGAGATAGAAAAGCACTTGCTTATACATGAGGAAACCCACGAAAAACAGATGCGAGGATGGGATCCCAAAGTCTGGTGGGATAAATATCTGACGGACAAGGGCTTCAGGTTATCACAAGAGGTTGAAGCGTGCCGAAATCAATTCAAATACATAAAGAGCCGATATAAAGATAAGGATTTGCTTTCTAGGGTGCTGGCGGAAATGGCCGAAAACCTGTCAGGTCGGGTATATGGTTACATGGTCAGCTTCAAAAAAGCCAAAAGGTTAATTAAGGGATGGATGTTTTAACGATGGTTATTTTAATATGAAATTCGCAATGTGGCTGTTATTATTTTCTCTTGCCGGCCTAATCGTCATTTTCGGCTGGGTTGTTTTCGCCAGACCATATCTTATCGCTCCGGCAGTTGATAAAAATGAAATGGCCGACGCTTTTATAAAAAGGATGTATCCAAACGGCAAGGACGCATTATTGAAAGATTGCTACTATGTTCAAATAAACGGACATAACTTCAAATCTGAAAACGCGATTATGCCGAAAGGCATATATGCCGAGGGAACAATAACTTCTTATTCGGAGCGTCCTTACGGAGTGGTGTTTGTAACGGATAAGGGAATGATTATCACGCAGAATTTTGCGGTTTATAAGGCGAGTTGTGGATATTGATAATGCCAAAACTTAATCCAAAACAAGAACTTTTTTGCTTATACTACGCGACAAATGAGGTAGGGACATTCGGAAACGCCACGCAATCTTATCTGAAGGCATATAAAGATGAAAGTAGTAATATCCCAACTGAAGAATCTGCTGCTGTTTCTGGTTTTAGGCAGCTAAGAAAGGCTAAGATACTAGACAGAATAAAAGAATACTGGAAAAAGAGCGGATTAACCGACGAGGAAGTGGATGCTCATCTTGCGATGATAGTCAGACAGAGTGCGGATTTGGCAAATAAGTTGGGTGGAATTAGAGAATACAACAAGGTGAAGCAAAGAGGTGCGGAAAATGTAAATTTGCACTTAGTTAAACCGCTTCCGGTTGAACAAGCGAATGAGGACCTTCAAAATCTTTTCGGTATTAAAGAAACGACAAATGAACAAAATCACACTGGATAAAATAAAACTTTTAGAAAAGATGCCTCGCGAGGATAGATTGAAAGCTATAAAAACGCACTTTGGTTTTTTTTTGTCTGGTATCTCTCGCATTATGTAACATATAGATTTGCCCCTTTTCATTACGAGATGATGCGGGATATTCATGATTTGTTAAGTGGGGATATAAAGGAATTGTGCTGGGTGCAATATCGTGAATCGGGAAAAACCTCTTTTGCCAAAGGATTGCTTCTTTACCTGATTTGTTTTCAGTTGGATGAATACATAAACGTTGATTCCTATGACAAGGAGAACGCCGAGAGAATCCTGTTTGACGTGGTTTGGGAACTTCAGACGAATCAAAGGATTATTGACGACTTTGGGCAGATTTATAATATAGGCAGGAGCAAAGACCAGATAACCCAGAAGCGAATCTCAAACTTTGTAACCAATCCCACGCTGGATGAAAAAGGAAACATCCTGAAGCTGGGAATAAGGGTTGAAGCCCATTCCACGCAGGAGCCGGTAAGGGGACGGCTTCACGGGGCAAAGAGGCCGGGGTTCGTGCTTCAAGACGATTTTGAAAACTATAAGACGATTAAAAGCGAGGAATACACCAAAAATATCAGAGAGCATATTCAGGAGTTTAAGGGAGGTTTGGATTCAACGAGAGGACGGGTTCTGTATCTCGCAAACTACCTGTCCGAATTCGCCAACGTTCAGAGTATTATAGAACGTTCAAAAGTTGATTCGGGCTTGCGGATTAGGATTGTCCCGATCGCCGAAGACGGTAATCCGACTTGGCCCGAAAAGTATGCCAATGCGGAGGAAGAGGATAAAATAAGTATTGAGGCGATAAGGAAAAGGATGTGGACGCCGGAGACCGGAGACGATGATTTTATGGCTGAGATGATGTGCCGGCCGATAGATTATTCCCATTCCGAGTTCAAGAAGGAATGGTTTGAGCAGAACAGATATTATGAATCGGATTTGGGAGGAAAGGTTCTTTATAACTTCGTAACTTTTGACAATGCCACGAGCAAGAACAAGACATCTGACTTCATCGGTTGCAATGTGGTCGGGGTGGATGAGAACGATGTTTGGTATTCAAGGTTTGTTAAAAGGTACAAGCGGAGCCAGCCCGATCTGATAGACGAGATGTTTCGGCTTAACTCTGTTTTTAAGCCGATGGCGATAGGTTTTGAGCAGAAAGGGTTTGAAAGTCTAGTCAAGCCGTATATCGAGAAGAGGGCGAGAGAGTTGAAAGAAATCGCCCATGTGGTTGAATTAAAAGACAAAGGCAGGCCGAAAGAGGACAGGATACGGCGCGGATTGCAAGGCAGGTTCTCATTGGGCAGGATTAAATTAAAGAAGTATGCAACAGACGACACGGCGGAATTGGTAAAAGAATTGGCCCAGTTCCCGCATGGAAACTTTGATGACCTTGCGGATTCACTTTCTTATATCGCGGATATTTGTTTTTCTCCGGGTCGGCAGAGGGAGAAAGAACCGGTAACACAAAAGGAAATGCGGATTGCAGATATAAAAAGCGCGTACGAGCGTAGTCAACATATTGATACGCCCGACACTATCTAACATGAGCATGAGATTATTAAGAAAAGACAAACATGAGGGTATGAGCGAATCTCAACGCCTTCAAGCTACCTTGATAGAGGCAAAGAAACTAGAATCAATAAAGCGGCTGGAGACCAATCTTCCCGCTTTTCAAAGGGAATACAATGAGTTGGTTAAAAAGCATGGGATTGTCCATCAAGCCCAACTTAACGCTAACTCCAATGGCATTTTTCCAACTATTGTGTTGAGAGAATGCGCGGAGCAAATTGAACAACAAGTTAGAAAAACCGAGGGAGATGGAGTGGTGAAAAGTTGACTCTTGCCAAGCGGATAACTCTTTAGTATAATTTAATTATGTTTGAAGCTCTCATTGTTTTTTTTGTAGTTGCGGGATTTTCTACTGTTTCATATTTACATTATAAGCAAGTTGGGAAGTTGGCCCTACTCTTAAAATCCCGCGACCTCACCGAGGTTAAGATTTACGAGGAAAAAAAACAAGAAAAGATTTTACCGAATGAACCCGAGGAACTTCAGGATGCGATTCAGGACAAAAAACCCGACGAGATTCGCCGGATGTTCAATACTTCTCCAATCCAAATTTGATACTCTGGCCAATTCAATTATTGCTACCGAGGGAAAACTATAAGTGGCTGATGAGAACTTAATAGACGTCTCCGAAACAAAGAAAACTCTTTCCGACGAGGGGCTTCTTCTAAAACTCCGGGCTTGGTCAAAGGGTGTTAGCGATGAACGCCTAAAAGCGGAAGTTTTATGGTATGAAATACAACTTTATTGCGATGGCGACCACTATATTCTGCTTCCCGACAGGAACAAATCTTCCGGTGGGACGATAAGGGTTCAACCAATAAGCCGCAGGAAAGGAGAACTCCAAAGGACAATCAACAAGATTCGCCCGATGTTGCGGGCCTTAAAGGCGACCACGACCTCAACCGAGATTCGTTATGAGGTGCCGGGTGGTTCGCCTGATGCCGTAATCGGTTCAAATTATCTTAATTGGTTCGTGAGCAATTATGACGGGACCGGCGTTTCCAATGGATTCCATGACGTAATCGGGGATGTCGTTGAATATGGATTTACCCGTTCAGTGGGCTATTTTGATGTTTATTGGAATCCATATAAGGCGAGACCCGAGGTTGAATCGCGAGACCCGTTTGATCTCTTGGTTGACAAGAATGGCAAATACGCTTTGCGGACTTATGTTTTGCGGAAAGAGGATTTGAAGTCGGCCAAGAACTATGACGGTGAATTACTATTTAAGAACATTGATTCTTTGCCGCCGACTTCCCGTCAATCCTCAAGCGATATTTACGACAACTATCTGCAAAACAAATATGAGAAAGCGACGGCCAAAAATGACGATTTGAGCGAGGTGATGGTTGAGGAATATCACATACTGGAAGAGATTGAGCAAAAGGTTGAGGAAGGCAAGGCCAGCGCCGGGCCGGTAAAGTGCCAAGTCAGGATTATAACTTCAGTCAAGGGACAAGATAAAATTAACTCCGACGAGATTGACGATGACAACGAAATCAGGTTTATTCCGTTTTACCCCGAAAGGAAAGCGAACAGCGTTTATACTGAGCCGTGGTTGAAAGATGCTTTGGATCCGCAGAAGTCCCTTGATAACACCTTTACTCACATGGAGGAATTTATGCGGACAATGGGTAAGGGACGACTTATCAAGCGGAAGGGCGTAACCGTGGATAGAATCTCCGATAAAGATGGGCAGGTTATAGAGTATGAAGGAATAGAACCGCCTGTGTTTGATTCGGGACTTAACATTAAAAACAGCGATTTTAATTTTACCGATACGGCCATCAGGATGATTGAGGATGTGGTCGGATTGCATCCCTTCGAGATTCAGAACCAACGGGTGGCCAAAGCAATTGGTTATCTTTTGGCCCAAGACGAACAAAATACCTCTGAACCATTCAGAAATCTAAAAGCGGCATTGGTAAAAGTCGGCCAGCGGCTTCTGAAATTAGGCAACAAACACATGGTGGCCAGCCAGAATATCTTTTGGTGGGAGAATGGCCAAAGAGTGTCGGGAAGCGTTATCGGGAAGACTCAACAACCGCCCGAAGGAGCCAAACAGATTCAGAATGTTGAGGGACTCACGGTGGATATTATTCCAAGAGGGGCGTTTGCGAGTCTTGCGAGGGAGGAAAAAATAAATCAACTTGTTCAAAACGGAATGATAACAAACCCAGAGGTAGCGATTATGGGCATGAACATAGGCAATGTGAGGGAGTTAGTGGACAAAGAGATGGCTTTTCGCGCGCAACAGCAGGCGATGCAAGCGCAACAAGCGCAGATGGGACAACAACAACCACAAGGCAATGGCAGGGTTCAACCAAGTCAGCAGGACGAGTTGAGGAAAACGATTGAGGATTTGAAGGCCAGTATTACCCAATAGTTATCAACTTTTGCCAAGATTTTTAATAATCAGTATAATAATAAGTAATTTATTTGAACTCTTGTTGATTCTTGAACTCGGGCAATTAACAGCCCGTTTTTGGAGAACTTATAAAGGCATTGGAACCGCACCCGAATAGATAACGAAAGGATAATGCGCCCATTGCCCAACAAGCCCGAAAGGGGCGAATACTCATGCCAGAAAAGAATCTTGAGAACCAAGGAGGTTCTTCAGGTGGAGAATCTGTGGATAAGCAGACCCACGCCGAAGGCGAAAAGGCCGGAGGAGAAACTTATCAAGTGCCCGAAAAGTTTAAGGGCGCGACGCCGGAAGAAACCATCGCTAAGATGGGTAAGTCCTATTCCGAACTTGAAAAAGAGTTGGGCGATAGGAGCAAATCTTCCGCCGAGACAGAGGCAATCAAAAGTTCATTAACCGAATTGCATAAGGCAATAGAATCTCTAAAGCCGAAAGAGGAGAATCCCGACGATTTAGCAGCTCAAAATACGAAAGTTTATCTGGACGGATTGGGTTACGCCACGAAAGAAGATGTGGCTAAAGCCCGCGAGGAAGGGTTCAAAGAGTACAAACTTCAGCAGACCGTTGAGCAGTTGAGGTCAAAATATGATGGCAAGGACGGAAAACCTATATTTGCGGAGGATGACATTAAAGGCTACGCGAATCAAAATGGTTTGCAGTCGCTTCCGCCGGAACAGGTTTACAAGTTGAAGTTTGAGAAGGAACTGTTGGATTGGAATGTTAAAGAGGCGTTGAAAGGCAATCGCGCTCCAAGCGTTCCAGGCGCGGGCAAAGGAGCCCAGCAACCGGCGGAACCCGATTATTCAAAGATGAAACCCAGCGAACTTGAGACCATGGCCAGGGAAAACGCCCTAAAAAGGATTCAAGCTCAAGAGGCGTCGGTTTAGAGATATTGTTTTAGCAATTTAATTTTAAGCATGACGTTACAAACTTTGACAACGCTGGAGAATGTTCTGCTGCGGGATTACGATCCCTTCATCCGCGACCAGCAAAACGATGAGGCGATTCTAGTGGACAAGATTAAGGCGAACGCGGGCGTTCAGCCGATGGTCAATAACACGTTCTATATCAAGGCAAGAGCCTATGGACATTCTGGTTGGTATGTTGACGATGGGGCGGCGGGAGCCGACCTTTCAACCGGCGAGGTAACTTATGATGAGATGACCGTTTCGGCCTGTTACGCTTACGGCACGCATCAACTTACGGATTCTTCTTTGGTTGCCGCGGGAGGCAAGCCGGGAGCGATAGTTGATGTGGCGGCTGATTTCGCGCAGGGAGTCAAGGATTCCTTGAGAAAAGAAAAGAACAGGATGTGGCTGGGAAGAGGCGGCACCGATGCCGATAACGCTATTATCGGCGTGATAAACGGCGCAGTATCAAGCACGACTGTCATTCTTGAATACAAAGACCCGGCTGGAGTAGGCACCTGCACTTCGGGTGCGCCCGGTTTGGGCACCATGCATTTGCAACCGGGGAACATTCTAGCTGTCGGTACCGACGCCGAATTGGGTTCAACAACTTCTGCGGCAGTGGTAGTTTCCACAGTTGATTCAATAACGAATTTTACCGCGACCGCTTCGGTTACTTTGGTTGACGGCGACAATGTAATCAGGGGAACAGGCGCGTCCTCAGCCAATGCCGATGATCTTGAGATGAATGGATTTCATAACGCAGTTTCAGCTTCAAATACTTTTCAGAATGTGGCTAGAAGCACGAACTTTTGGTCGCAGGCGTATTTGGACGATACAGCCGAGGCCTTGGATGAAACGGATATGGTTTCCTGCCTGCTTGAGACCAAGCGAAGAGGCGGAAAGCCGAATGTGGTTCTTATGGGCGGCGCGATGTATAACAAATACGCGTCTCTTCTGACTTCTATGAAGAAGACGGCGAATACCAAAGAGACTTTGCTCGGTGGGTTTACCGGTCTTGAGTTCGCGGCCGGAGGCGCGGGACTCGTGTGCGTGCTGGATTGGAATACTTGGTATGGCGATGTCTGGTTCCCATCTTTGGATCCGAAGTATATTACCGTCTGCGAGTTGGCTTCCGGCTGGCTTGGGGCGGATCAGGGACTTCCAATGTTCCAAAAGACCAATGTGCGTTCATCCTATTGGGCGACGTACAAGTTCTACGGCAACTTAGGGTTGAGAGTGCCGGCTTCAGTCGGCGGCCTGAACAAGAAGACCGTCTAAAATCGCATTTAATAGCCGGTTGGCGGGCATAAAAACTTTCCAATCGGCTTAATACAAATGACCAAAAAAATAAGAGGAAGGTATCTCGCGATTGCGGGAGTGGCCATAGTGGCGATTTTGGCGGGTTTTGCATTGGTCAGGGCTGGAGGAGACTTGAGCAAGTATTACATTGAGAACTGGACAGGCGATATGGTTGAGGGTCAGTCAAGTCAGCCAGTTGGCGAAGGGCCGCTTGGGGCGATTCAGTATCAGACCGGCAGAGTAACTTATGATACTCTGGCGACCAATGTTTTGCAGGAAGCGATCGTTACCCTATCCAGCGCGTCATTTGCCGAACTCGCGACCACTTCATTGGAGTTGATTCCAGTTCCACCGGGTGGCCCGGGATTTATCAACCAAGTCGTGGACATAATCGGTTTCAGAGTATTCTCTTCAGAGTCGTGGAACAACAAAGACAACAAGCCTACAGTGGGCTATTCAGGTGGTAAAAAAATTGCTATCACGGCTTCGTTAAGCAATGGGTTATTTTCCGGAGGCGCGGCCGATGCGGCTGCCAGTCCCTCTTATGTTGTAACCAATCCGGCTATAACATATTCTGCGGTTTCTAACTCGGCAGTCGTGCTCCGGCGCTCGGGGGCGGCAGAACCAACCATTGACGGGGACACATATTTTGTATTCCGAATTCTTTACCGTATTCTTTCAATTCCTTAAATATTCCTTTAGCTATGTATTCCTTTAGCGACGAAAAACTACTGCGGGAAGCTAAAAAAAGGGACTTTTTGAGGTCTCGGCTTCCCGCAGGCAGAAGGTGGAAGGCGAAAGATGAGGCCGATGTGATAACCCAAGAATCTACCGACAATCAGAAACGAAGACAGGAAGCGCAAAACCGCAAGGATAGGGAGTCGGCTTATGAGGGAGCAATGGAAACCGCCACAAAAGGCGTACGTAAAGATATGTCAATTAAAAGTTTTATAATTTAACCGCCCGTAAGGGTATTAAAATTTGGCAGATACAATATCACAATTAGAAAATTTGACTAGTGAACTCAAGAGGGCGAGTGAAATTAAGTTAAACAATGATGTCGCCCAGAAGCAGTTAGAAGCGACTCAACTTCAACTTAAAAACGCCGATGGCGACCTTGCTCTGAAAAAGCAAGAAGTTGAAGACCTTAAAAATAAAATCGCCAAAGATAAATCAGACCATGAGAAAGTTCTTGCCGTCCTTAAAACCGAGATTGTCGGACTGGATAAGAAAAAGGCTGAAATAAAAGCGAAAGTAGAGACATTCCAAGCCGAACATACCAAGGAATTGGAGGACTTGAACAAGAAAACCAAGGCCCTGGATGGCAAGATCGTTAAACTGGAGGAGGAAACCAGAAAAAACGAGGCCTCAAAGGTTGCTTCGGAAAATGCCGCACTTGAGTTTAAGAGGGCCGAGGCAAGGGCGAAAACCGAACAATTGGCCGCTTTAGGTATTGTTAAGGATTCCAAGGCCCAGTCAGAGAGTCTGACTAAATACAGCAACGACCTCAAAAGACGGGAAGAACGACTGCCCTTGAAAGAACAGGAACTGGCCATAAAGGAAAACGAACTCAACAAGAAGGCCGACGATATAGAACAGAAAACTATTAATCTTACTATCAGGGAGAAAAAGAACACCGATGAGGAAAAGAATCTTGACCTAAAACGCGAAGTTGATAGCCGGAACACAAAGGTTCTAATTGAGTTTCTCGCGGAGGCCAAACTTAAAGGGTTTCAGGAAGATAAGTTGGCAAGGAGAGAAGAAAAACCAGTTGAAGTTCCTGTTGAGGGAACTAAAGGAGTTGAATCTGAACCCGTTAAAGTCAAAAAAGCTAAATCAAAGAGCAAGAAATAAATTTGCTCTTTTTATAAATGAGCGTGTTTATTTCCAGAGAAAATTTCGCAAAACTAGGCGTAACCCCGACACAGACCTCCAAGACTCTCATACTGGCCGGGACAGAATATACCGTTACTATCCCGGCGAAGACGAAGCGAATCATAATCGGTATGCAGTCTGGTTCTAACCAGTTCTTTTATGGTTGGAACACGGGCGAGGTGCTTTTCCCCGTTCCCGCTGGGGCATTCAGGGACATTTCGGATATTCATATTGACGAGACGACTTTATATTTGCGTTGTGATGATGCCAGCGGTGAGGTGATAATTATTGAATATTGGTTATAAAAAATAGTTTATAATAATTTACAAAAATGTCTTCACTTTTGAAACTAGCTGACCTCGTAACTGTCGTGGGCGATAGGGCGCAAGAAATGGCTCTAGCGACAAAAACTACAGCGGAAACTGCCCGCTATCTTAATCTCGCCGCTCAAGATTTGCGTGCCCGACACGATTGGGTTGAGACCAGAACCTCTACTTCTTTGTCTTTTGTTAAGTCCTCAACTTACGGATATGCCACGGTAACTGCTCCGACCGATTGGTGGGCGCCTTCTTACCTGAATAATGCCGATAATGATTACAAGTTCTGGTGGGCGGAACCAGATGTGATTTACGAATTAGATAGAGGCGATAGATATGTTTATGACGACATTGAACAGGCCTTTGCGAAAGATGGAGCCAACCTTGTGATTTACCATGATAAAACCGAGACCCTAACCTTGAAATACTACTCAAAATATCTGGTGGCGACCACAACGACTGGAGTTGCGAAGGAAACTTTCAATGCCGATGGAACGACTGCCGACTGGTTCATCCCGACCAATGACGACATTCTCATAACCCGAACCCTTATGTTTTTGGCCCAAAAAGAGCCGAACTCAATAGACCAATACACGCTTCTTAAAACAGAGTTTGAACAGGCCTTGGCGATAGAGAAGAAGTTGAACCCATCACAACGGCCTAGTCGTCTTGAGCAACTTGAGTTCATTGGTTGAAAAATAATGTGCCCACCTACAAAGAAAAAAACCTGATTATCAGCAACTTCCACGGCGGAATGTCCGATGTGGATTCGGATGTGTCCGCTGGAGTCGGCGAATGCGCCTTTGTTCAGCAAGCCGACCTCTTTGACAATAAGGAATTTCTGGCTCCAAGTTTGGCGATGACGGCGGACGATGGAAGCATATCAGGGGTAACGATCCCGGCGATTCTCGGTTATGAAACCATCGCTGTGTCATCGGTCAATACGCCTCACGCGGTTTTCTGGGATTATGCCGCCGGGGCATACAAGCTGAATGTGGCCACTAAAAGCTCACTAACAAGCATTTGGACTTCGCAGGATACTCACGCCCTCACCGGAACAGAAACCGAACCGCCTTTCGGGATGTGGAAATATGGGACTTATCTTTACTTTTTCGCCAAGCCGATGGTGATAGACAGGTATCTTCCGGGAACGGGAATAGACGAGAACTGGGACACTCTGAATACCGCCGCCTGGGGGACAACCGGAACTATCGGTGGAACATTGGTTCACACCGATGGTTCTATGTATTTTTACAAGGGCCAGTATATCGGGCCGTGGGATGGGACGACCAAGCCCTCTTTAATCACTCCGGTTGATCTTGAACCGAATTATTCAATAGTTGACGCGGTTTCTCATGGCAATCAGATTATTATCGCCGCCAACGATGTTACTAATTCTACAACCTCAAAACTTTTTTTATACGATCCTTATTCTTCAACGGGACTTTACACTTTTGACGATATTTACGACACTCACACTTTTAATATACAGGCGATTCGGATGGTTGAAGGAACTTTGAAAGTTATCACGGCCCTGGGGGATTACCGGATTCTTGACTGGCGGGGAGGCAATGTGTTTCTTCCCAACCGCAAAGTCAAGGTCGGTTCAACCACCCAGTTTTACGCCAGAAGGTCAACTTTTGACGTTAAGGACAATATAATGTATTTCGGGACAAATAACTCCGTTTCGGGGTTCTCAAACGGGATTTACGCTTATGGAAGATCAACTCCCAATGATAACCAGATTCTTCATTCGGCCCATATCAACGACGCTTCCGATGTTTCAAGCATTGATTACCGCGCGTTGAAATGGATAACAGTCGGCGGGGAGTCAAACTTATTCGCGGGTTATTATGACGGGGCGAACTATCAACTGGCCAGAATAGGAACGAATTACAGCGACAATCTTCAATATGATTCAATCTGGTTCAGACCATTCAGGGGACTTAAATCGCAGTGTATAAAAGCGACCTCGTTCTTTGAACCCCTGCCCGCGAGTTGCACAATAACTCTGAATATGGCCAAAGATGGGGGGGCGTTTCCAGGGACTGTGATCGGGACGGCTTCAGGAACCGGAGAAGTTCTGAAGGAAATCACGAATGCCACGGCCACGACCGCCTTTCAGAAAGGTTACAGGCACAAGATACGGATTACAATGAACTCCGATGCGGCCACGAGACCGCAGTTGGAGGCCATAAAACTTCGCTTCCGCACAACTTCGGCTGACTAGGTTTAACAAAAATGGACGAAGAAAAAACAGAAACAATTTGGGAAACCGACCCGATTGATGACCTGAAACGCCAAGTCAAGGAATTGACGGAACAAGTCAATGCTTTAGCGATAGAAGTCGGAACCGGAAAACCTGAAGGTTTGGCGTCCGCGATAGATACAAAAGTGTCGGAAGTCGGAGGAAGATACTGGTCGGCCCAAACGGGAGCCAGAGTTCAGATTTTGCCGGATGATAATACGGGCATTCAGATAATTGACGACGCCGCCGCGGACGTTTTCAAGGTAATTGTCGGCGGGACAAATGTGGGAGACGTTATAATCGGAAACTACGCCGGTGATCAGGGGGCTAAATATGATAAATCACTTGGAACTTTTGATTTCAAGGGTGCGATTTCCGCCGCTTCAATAGATATCGGCGGCGATGACACGACTTCGGCTCACATAGACGCGGATGGAAATCAGTGGTGGGGAGCAAGCATAGCGAATAAGGCAACCGCCCCCGCGAGAATAAGCAATGCGGGTGTGGCTCATTTTTCAAGCATAAGTCTTGATACCGACGTTGTTTTGGCAGATTTGCAAGCCGGTTCAGCTATCGCGGTTCAATACCTTACGGCTGGTTCTATTACTTCAAAAGCGATTACTTTGGCGGTTGCTGATGGGACAGGAGATTCAAAGATTCAGGCAGGCAAAACGGACTTTACCAACGCTGAATCGGGATTTATTCTTGGCATAGATGATTCTGACTCCGATAAAGCGAAGTTCTATATCGGAGATTCAGCCCAATACATAAACTGGGACGGAACAACGCTTTCTTTAAGTGGAGATTCGGTTAATGATGTGGTTACCCGTGCCGGAGCCCTTTTCAAGACCGGAGGATTCATCGGCTCAATGGGGGACGGGATGACGGAAGCCCAAACTAACGGCACGGTTACAAGGGGATACTTGACGACGTGTTTGGATGCTGGCGGTGCGACTTCGGCATACGCGAAAATATCCAAGGCGTTGGCTGGGTCAACCTCTCTCATCACTTGGGCAACGCCGTTTGAGTTGGTTTTTTCGCTTAAATGCATAAGCCATACCCCGACTTCCCCGACCGGATTTTTCGGCTTTGTCCAGACGGATTTTATTGCCGTGAGCATGTCCACAACCCAGACCGGAGGGCATATCGGGGTTTTTTTGAGCGATACAGCGATGAAGTCATCAAACGCCGACGGAACAACACAAACGATCAACACATTAACTGGAATTGCCTCCACTGATTTGCATGTCTATAGGATAAAGTCGGATGGCGGCACAAGTATTAAGTTTTACGTTGACGATGTTTTAATAAACACCCACACAACTAACCTCCCCAGCGGTTCAACTTTGCTGACTTTGGTTATGGGCGTGAGCAAGGGGGATTCGGCCGGGAATACCAACGTGGAACTGTTTAACAATTACTTCGGTTCGTTTGATATAATATAATAACACAAAACAAAAATGGCACTAGATACAATCTTCAAAATCGGAAAAAAGGAACTGTGGGAAATCGTTGACTCCGGCCCGCAGAAAGGCCAGATAGCTCGGATAACGCCCGAGGATGTTAAGGCGAGGTTTATGACGCGTCCGGATTTCGCCAGTATGTCGGCGGAGGATTTCGTGAAGAACGTAAATCCGGGCTGGCGTGAATATGGGACCTTTGAGGAACTAAAAGCCACTAAGCCCGGGTATGTATTTTCAAACGAACCAAGCGGGGAACTGGCCCAAGCCAACAAAGATTATGCCGCTTTTGAATCCGGTCTAGGCAAGAGCCAGCCAAATGTTTCTTACGCGCCCAAAACCCAGACCTTGGCGAGCATCCAAGAGGCCGCCAATAAATCGGCAAATCAACAAACAAATCAACAGGCAAATTGGACGCCTCCACAGGCAACCAATTTGAATAATCAGGTTTATAAAGTTTCAATAGGCCAGACCGGCCCGGACGGAAAACCGATTTATAATGTCTATGAGGCCGGAACGAACCGAAAAATTGAGTTACCCGAATTTCAGCAAAAAGGGCTGAATATGGAGCATATAAACCTTCAAGGCGCCACATCCAAAGTTTCGGGCACTCCAGCTCAACCCGGGGCAGTTGGAGGGCAACAGGGGGCATCTGGAGGGGCAATGGGGGCGACTCCAGCTCCGACTCTGGGGACTTCCGACTGGGAAAAGTATTATGGCGGAGACGTAGCCAAAGAGAAAGCGGAAGCGGAGGCGGCGAAGGTAGCGGCGGAGACGGCATATAAGACCTCAAAAACAACCAAAGAGAATCTAATAGCCGATAGCCAAAAACTTTTTACTGATTTGTGGGGTTCGCCTGATATTGTTGCGGCGAAAGGAGATAAAGAAAAAGCATTTGCCGAACTACAAAGGATTGATACCGAAGAATCCGCCGCTAAAGAAAAAGTAAAGCAAGGCGTTACCCCGGGATGGGCGATGTCTGGCCAGTTAAGATTGATTACCGAAAGTTACAGCGTTCAGCGTTCAACTTACGCCTCAAACTATGCCATCGCCAATGATAAACTGACCGAAGCTAAGGATTACGCCCAGAAAGCGTATGATGCGGGAATCAATGTTCTCAACGCGAAAATCGGTTTGGCGGAAGATGCCCTAAAGCATGCCGAAAACTTAAGTGCGACCGAGAAATCAGAATATCAGGATGTGCTTAAAAAAGCGAAAGAATTGTCTGACCAGAAAAAATCAGAAGCCGATCAAGTTACTGATTTATACGTCAGTTTGGCTTCCAAGGGCGTGGGTGGGATAACCCCGAATATGACGATTGCGGAGATGACTAGGATTGCTGGCCCAGTATTAGCGAAAATCGCGCAAGACGAGATTGCGTTGAATAAGCAGGTAAAATTAAATCAAATCAATGCCATTAATCGCGACACAACAACCGATAATTATCTTAATTCTAAAAAAGGAACTGATGGTTATGTTGCCGCTGGAACTTATCAGGAGGCATTGAGAAAGTTCATTGCCAATGGCGGGACTCAAGCTAATTTCTTCGCTTCATTTCCGCAACAAACTTATTTAAGGCAACAGGAGATAGATAAACTACCTCCCGCATTAAAACCTCAGATAACTTCCACGACTAAGGCATACAGATTACAGGAACTTTTAACGAAATCCCAAAATGGGGAAAACTTGGATGCCCTGACTTCTGCTGAACAATCTGAGTTATATTCCTTATTAGATTAGGATTATGATAAATTTTGATTCAATAAAACAAGGTTTGGCAAGGAGATTACAGATATTTACTGGTGCGCCGAAGGCCGAGGATTTGCTTACACCCGAAGCCAAAAAACGTATTCTTGCAAAAGGAGAAATCTTGCCAGAGATTCCTAAAACTGGCGACTTTTGGGGTCGTGATGTTTTAGGTGAAGAAGAAAGATTTAGAATTAAAAAGAACCTCATCGGGAGATTATATTTAGGATTCCCGGGTAAAATTGGAAAAGTTCAAGAAAAAATTGTTGAGGAATTTGGCCCAAAGACCAAAGAAGAAGAAACAATGAATATCGCTTTGGGATTTATGGGAGGAACTGGCGCAGTCAATAAAACAACTGGCCGCGTATTAAGAAAGGCGGCAGAGAAGGGAGTTGAATTGGCCAAGGGAGTGGGAGAGAAAATAATTAAGAAAGGGGCGAAAGGATTGTTTGAAGCATTACCCGGCAATCTTCAACGACTTAATATAACGCCGCAAGTCAAACAACACTTGGCTGAAACTATTGAGAAAATTAAACCAGAACTTGAGGAACTTAAAGGTGGTATTTTGAAAAACACTGAAATCATAGAGGCCGCTCAAAAATCCGATATTTTGCGTAGAATAGTTACAAAGGAAGCAACAGTAAAAAGCGAGGCGGCCATTTTAAGAACTCGCCAGCATTTAGCAGAATTGGCTAAGAACGAAAAGATGACTCCGGAGTTTATAGATACACTTCGCATTGTGAGCAGTGAAGCCACCGAACGTGGTCGCGCACTACAAGCATTGGGAATTGAAGCCGATCCTTCTCTTGGAACGATTAAAACTAAAATAGTCAAAGAGCTTTTGGATATTGGGAAATCCACTGATGACATTCTAAGGGCCGCGGAAGGGGTTGATTTTACCAATGCCCAGCAGGTTACGGCTTTTTATAGAAAATTTGTTAAACCAAAACTTTCCGAGATTATAGACGAATACCGATATATCAACCTTTTATCCTCTCCTAAAACCCATATCGTCAATGCTTTTTCAAATATACTTCAAACTACACTTTTAAGACCGGCGACCAGATTGGCGTCTGGTTTAATTGACCCTATTGCCTCAAAACTAACCGGTAAAGAAAGAGAATTTTATGTAAGTCAGGTTCCGGCATATTACAAGGGGGCATTCAATTCTTTGGGTGAGGCCTTGAGTGGTTTTTCAAAAGCGTTAAAAGGACAAACCTTGATTGAAAGGCCAGACATTAAACGAATCCCCACTGGATTAAAAATCTTTAGGCCGTTTCAGGCGATTCCTAGAATTTTAGAGGCATCTGATATTTTCTTTAGAACCTTAGCTACAGGAGGAGAGGTAGAGGCCTTAATGTCAAAGGGCGTGAAAGAAGCCGATGCGATAAGACAATCAGTCAATACCGCCACAGAATTGGTATTTAGAAAAGCACTTGATCCGGCAAATAAAACGGGGCAAGGAGTTATTTTGTCTTCAATAGACAAACTTACAAGTGCGGTTTATAAGTTACGAAATGTGCCGTTAGTAAAATGGTTCGTTCCTTTCGTTCAAACCCCTATGAATATCCTAAAGCAAGGACTTGAGTATTCGCCATTAGGAATAATGACATTGCGGGGGGCTTCTAATAAAGTAGAACAACTAGGAAAGACGATGATAGGTTCAACTGTTTTCGCCGGGGCTGGGTGGCTGGCTCTTAAAGACAGGACGACTTGGGCCGCACCTACCGCACAAAAAGAAAAAGACACTTTTTATGCCGCTGGTATGCAACCATATTCCATAAAAATAGGTGATAAATGGGTGGCCTATTCTCGCCTCGGGCCGTTGGCATATCCGATAGCGATGGCGGCGGCTATTAAATACTTTACCCAACAAAATCCAAATTCAGTTTCTGATACGGACTTACAAAAAACCATAAAAATTATAACCGGTATTGCTAAATTCTTTTCAGACCAATCTTATGTAGAGGGTTTGGGAGATTTTGTCGGTTTGGCCGAGGGCGATGTTACTGCGGCGGTTCAAGCAATAAGCAATATACCATCACAGTTAATTCCCTTAGCCTCACTTCAAAGATGGGTGGCGAATATAATTGATCCGATTTACAGAAAAACTGAGACAAAATTGTCCGTTGAAAACATCATAAAGAATCTGGAAAAAGGAATACCGTTTTTATCAAAACAACTGGAGGCATATAAAACACCCCTTGGTCAGCCAAGCGAAAGGCAATATCCTTATTTTTCCGCAATCAGTCCAATCGGAGTTACCAAAGAAGATAAGTTTTTCGTTGGCAAACTCAATATGATTCAGCAAAAAAAGAGACTTGATTTAATAAAAAAGAATTTGAAAGAGAAATTAAAACAAAAGATAATGCCGAATCTTTAGTTACCAGTAATGTTCGCAATACATAGTCCCGCAACCCCCCGTATCAACGGTAAATATGCCGATAATGGCCAAGCCAATAATAATGAAAACAATTGTTTCTATAATCTTATCCCCGTATTTAGTCCAAAGTTTAGTCATAGTTCTACTATATCATATAAGTAAACCCTTGTAAAGCCCTACCCGATAAATCATAAAACAAACCCGCCGACAACGATAAGAATCAAGTAATCCCAATCAAGCCCCAGTTCTTTGAGAAAGTTAGTTAGTTCTTTCATGGTTTTCTAAACAAAATTAAGCTCTCGCTGTTTTTTCACATCTTTCACAATCTTCTATGCCAGGCCGGTAAAACACTCTGTTTTTTCTGAACATGTCTCTGGCAGTCAGTTTATTTCCGCAAATCGTGCATGTTTTGCCCTTATAATTCATGTTCTTTCGTTTGCCAATGTATTTTTTACAATCCAAACAATACTTGTGTTGTTTTGGTTCTAGGATTCCTTCACAGATTATGCAAGTTTTCATAAATTAGATCTAAATAAATTAAGAAAAACAATCCCTTAAAAGCATAAGTAAATAAGCTCTCTGTCGGGATGAGGGCTGAAAACACGGAAATTAGCTAGGAAAATAAAGAACTTTTGACAAAAGAAAAAAAAGAAAAGTAAGAAGTTGACGATCTGACTATCTCCGTACTTCCGTTTCTAAATAAAGTTTATAGGTTGTCTTCCTTCGCTCGGTTTAGAGATGCATCCTTACCCGAATCCTAGGCGGTATAAAACCATCTTTATTTATACGGTCGGCGGCAGAGGGATTTTAAGCCCTGAGCGGTTTTGCAAAGGTTACTGTCCTTTCCATTTCTTACACCTTCTAACTCCGTCTCATTAGAAGGATGGCTCTCCGGCCCAACAAGTTATAATAGCCGGTCAAGTGAAAATAAAACTCCCACCTGCTTCTACTCAGATGGGAGTCTATAAGGATATGATAATATAGTAGAAGCAACTAATCAACACAAGTTGTCAACATACACGAATTAACGATTTAAGCATAACAAGTGGTAAAATAAAGTAAATAGTTAAAAAGTGGATAACTTTATGGACACAAAAAACAAAATTTTCTGGTTATCTTCAACCGTAATAGGGGTGCTTTTGCTTGCCGCCAGTTTTGCCTTGTTTTCTTATCAACCTGTTTCGCGTGAAATAAGTTTGGTGGAACAGCCCCTCGGAAATTCAGCTTTAACTCAAGGCCAGTTTTTCAAGAAATCAGGCAATTCAGTCGGACTTATAAATGCCGCCAATGATTTTTTTATCGGTGGCGCGTCCTCTTCTTCGGCCCCTTTTTCAATAAATATATCGGGTGATGATGCGAATTTGGTTTCATCTGGTTCCTTGACCTTTGGGGGACTTGTTTCTTGCGATACCATAGACACGAACGCCAGTGGGGTTTTGACTTGCGGGACGGATGGCGGAGGAGGGGCTGGCGTTACCTCTAATTCCCTTAACTTTGACGAGTTCCAGAACCCGCTTGTGGCTGACACCGACATTACTTTTACAGGCGGGGCTTATGCTTTTACTTTTGACCACGCTTCGGTGAGCGGGAATTTTGAGGTAACCGGCAACGTCATTTCAAGCAATTTGGTTCCCTATACGGGAGCCACTACCAATGTGGATTTAGGGGGATATAATTTAAGCGCGACATTGGGAACTTTTTTACGCGATGGAGGCGCTCCCGCCTTGATTGCAAAATCAAGCGGAGCTGGGACAAGCGGTATGCTTTTTGTGCAAAGGGGGAGCATAGTAGATCTCGAACTAATCGGAAATGCCACCCCCGACGCCTATGGTTTTAATTCCCTACAAGGAGACGCCATAATTACTAACAACTCAAGCACAAAGGGAATTCATTTTGTTATAAATGGCAGTAATCACCAGTTGGGAATTACCAACACGGGTGTCGGGATCAATGAGGGAAGTCCCGAGACCGATTTTGAGGTTGTGGGAGTGGCTTCGGTGTCTAGTAACCTTTATATCGGTGGCAACGTCGGCATCGGCACAACCTCCCCCACAACCAAACTGGATGTGATCGGTAACGCCTCGGTAAGCGGAAACTTTGAGGTAACGGGAATGACCTACGGCAACCTTACGGGCGCAGTTACCGGCAATGCCTCCACTGCCACCGCCTTGGCCGCGAACGGGGCGAACTGCAACGCTGGAGAATATCCTCTTGGAGTAAACGCTTCCGGCGCGGTTGAGAGTTGCACTGCGATAGGTTCGGCTTCAGGAGCGGATACCGACATCGCTTTCGTAACAATCGGTAACACATCCTCTCTTTCCTTTGAGCGTGCTTTGACCGGAACCGCCAATCAATTAACCGTTACCGATGACGGGGCGGGGACTACCGTTACGCTTTCAATCCCGACCGCTTTCATAATGCCCGGGACGGCCTCGGTTACTACGAACTTTGAGGCATTGGGATTCGCTTCTGCTTCCCAATACAAGGGCGGGGGGCTGGTTGATTGCGATTCTGCCGGTTCTCAACTGTTGTGGTCAGATACTGGTATCTTCTCCTGCCAGACGCTCGCGGACGCGGACATTCCTGACAACATTACTATCACCAATCTTTCGGGGACGAACACCGGAGACGTATCTCTGGCCGGAACACCCAATTATCTGACGCTTGCTAACCAAGTTCTTACTCTAACGAAGCTTGATATTTCAGACGACACTAATGCCACTGGCGGGACGGGCATAACGCTTTCAACTAATGACTTCTCCTTTGATTGTTCCGAGGTTGAGGGAACGGGGATAAACTGCACGGGCGAGGCCATTACCCTTGATACCACGGGACTCGCATTGCTTACCGGTGCGACCTTTACCGGTGATTTGTTCGGAACTAACGCCTCGCTTTCCGGTGTGTTTGAGATGGGGACGGGATTCAGGGTAACGGCTGGCATTGTTACGGGCGTTACGTCTTTCACGTCGGGAAACAACATCCTTACGAACGCCTCTATATCGGGAAATTTTGATATGGCGGCAGGGACTAAATTCACAGGCGCGGGTTTGGCGGATTGCGACACGTCCACAAAGGTTCTGCGGTGGGACGTTACCACTGAATTATTCTCTTGCGGGACTTTGGCTGACGCGGACATACCGGACAACCTGACACTTGGAACTATCACGGGAACGATAGACGCCGGAGGGGCAACAAGTTTTGAGATACCGAACGGGGCGAATCCGACAGTTGACGCGGAAGGTGAGGTTGCGGTTGATTCTTCCGGCCCGGGCCAGTTCGTGATGTATGCTTCCGGTTCGGTTCAAACTTTATCGGGCGAATACGCCATAAGCGGGTCTTGGAGTTCCACATCTGCTCCATTTACTAATATCGCCAGCCGTTCAATAATTGACTATCTATTTCGTGGTATTACTATCAAACGAATCCAATGCCGTTCCAAAAACGCCACCTCATTTGCTCTAAAACTTGGCGACGGCACGAATGATACCGAAAGTATAACTTGTGCGACTACCAATACTTTTGATGACGGTTCAATTACCAACGCTACCTTGACCAAGGGCGAGAAATTGGAAGCTGAAGTAACCGCCAGAACGGGTGAAGTTGATATCGGATATTTCACCATAACTTATGTTAAAACGCGCGAGTGATTTCATTATGAAACATAAAGTTAAAATCGCAGGCGGATTGATTGTCGGAGGCGTGGCCTTGACTTTGGTTTTGGGTGGGGCAAGTGATATTTCGGCGGAGAAGTTACAAGACAAATATGATAATGCTCCGCAGATTAAGCAGGAATATCAACTGGACGGCGCGACTTTGAAAAGGAGCATAGTTAAAAATCCTGAATTGGATGTCTATAAGAACGAGCCGAAAGATGAGATAAAAATAACTCTGGGCGACAAAGACAAGACCGAATTTACCCCCGATATTGAATTAAAACGCTGGAACGAAGTTTTCTTCAAAATTAAGCCGAAAGGGTTGGAAAGCGTGGCCACTAAAGACAAGACGCTTTCCTTTGAAAACGACAAGATAAAGTTCGGAACTCCCAAGATGAGTTTTGAAATGTATGATTATGCGGAAGGAGAAGGAGGTTTTAAGTATGTTTGGTTCTTAAATGAAAAACCCGCAAGCAATATAGTAAGTTTTGATATTGAAACTTCTGGTTTGGATTTCTTCTACCAGCCCCCTCTTACCCAAGAATACCAAAACGGCTATTCAGAAGAGTTTCAAAGAGAGATAGTAGTTTCCGAAACTCAAGTTAAGGATTTAGAGGGAAATGTTTTAGCGGAAAGACCAGAAAATGTAGTCGGTTCTTACGCTGTCTATCACTCCACAAAAGGCGGAATGGTTGATGCTTGGGGTAAAGCATACGGGACTGGAAAATTCGGACATATTAAAAGAATAAAACTGATAGACGCAAACGGATTAGAGGATTGGGGCAAATTAAACATATCTGACCCGATAGAAACTCTACCAGACGGAACAGAAATAAGGAGTTATTCAGTAAAACTCCCTGATGATTTTTATAAAAATGCGGTTTATCCGATTAAGAGCAATGATACTTTTGGATACGATACGGCTGGGGGCTCTAATAGTATTTCAGCCGCAAACACTGCAACTGGTTCAGTATTTACATCTCCGAACAATGTATCACAAGTTGACAGTATGTCTATATATGTATATGTCTTTGGGAGTGACGATTTTAAATTGATGATGTGGTTGCATAGTGATGAAACTTTAGTTGCAAATAGTATTACTCCTACAATAAATAATAATCTTGGGACGGCTTGGCATACTTCAACTTATGTTAGTAAACCAACAATCTCGGCTTCTACTGCTTATATTTTAGGTGCTTTAGACCCAACATCTACAAGTTATTATTGGGATGCTGGTGACGCCAACCAAGGACATATGGACCCAAATAGTTTTACTACACCAACAAATTTATCAACTCCTACTCATAATACCAATAAATACTCCATCTACGCCACCTACACACCTTCGGGGGGAGGAGAGGCCGCCCCCGCCCCGGTGGATGACTTTTTAATAATCCAAGAACAATGAGTGAAAATAACGGAAACATAAAAATACAGACCTTTATTGCGATGCTGGGAATCTTTGTAACGATTGAGATAGTGATTTTCGGGTTTTTGTGGGCGGGAATAAACAACGTGCAGGAAGATATTAATGGAAAAGATGGCCTTAGGGAGAGGATCACCAGAACCGAGGCGAATGTCGGCAGTTTAATAGAGCAAATCAACGAGAAGAAAAGGAAGACCGGCGACTCTTCCTTCAATCTGCTTAATTTGATCGGGATAAAGAGATGATTATTATAAACAATCTCTTAAATTAAAAAGTAACCTATTCGCGGGGTGGACAACTCGTTTATCAACTTTGCGGAATATGTTATGATAAAGACGATGAAAAAGCTTTATTGGATAGTTGGGGCGGTCGTAATCGGTTTAGTTGCCGGGTATTTTTACCCAAGCGGAGATGCGGATAAATTGGGCGGTCTCAATCTGCCGAATAGATGCGTGCCATTCACTCAGATAGCCAGCAGAAGCATCAAGGACAACATCAAAGCGGCTCCGGGCAAGGTTTATAAGTTTTCGGTGTCATCCAAGGCGACTGCCATAAAATACTTTCAGTTGTATGACCAAGTTGATCCCTTGGGCGCGGTAGGGCTTGCCACGCCTTCGTTCTCGTTAGCGATAGCGGGCGCAACTTCAAGCAACTCCCCGACTTTTATCCAGTATGATTTTCCCATGCCATTCGCTTTCACGGCTTCGGGGATATCGTTCGCCATAAGCAATACTTTCGCCAGTTTTGATTCAACCTCAACCTTTTACGACAGGTATTTTGTAGAAATTTGCTATGAGTGAGGAAAACTTAGAAAAAGTATTATATAGAAATAGGGGATTGTTGCCTCCACAAGAAAACTCCCGTGAATATGTAGCGGGCGGGGTTTCGGGTGTCGTTTATGAGAATAGAAATATCCTTGGAAATTGGTTAGATTTTCTTCCTACGGATGAAAGACAGAAATACAGATATTTTGACACTTTTGGATGTGCCAGTTTTTCCTGCCTCAATTCTTGCGAGACCCAGTTTTTATTTTTAATTTTCAGCAAACTCATAAGAAATGAGGACGTGGAATGGTTGCGGAATCCTACTTTTGCGGATGGTTCGCCGAGTCATTTAAGTTATCTTGATGCTAATGGGAAGGTCAATTTTGACGATAGGTGGTTAGTGGTTCTGTCTGGCACGAAACCGGGAGTTGGAAACTACATGAATGCTCCTTGGGATGCCGCTAGAAAATATGGTCTGGTTCCGCACGGATCTGTTCCTTTCAGGGAAAATATGACACAGAAAGAGTATTACGACAAGTCAGATTTTCCCCGAGCGGCCTACGACCTTGGACAAGAATTCTTGAAACGATTCTTAATCCAATATGAAAGAATTAGTCCGCCAAACGATGGAGAATTTACCAGAAATATACATCATGCGCCGCTTTGTATAGGAGTTCCGACTTGTGATGGTTGGGACGGGGCTGCGATTATCAATTATTGCAACTGGAATGCCAACCACGCTTCCTTACTGGTTTTTATGGGAGATGATATTTTGAAATACAAATTTGATTATGATACTTACCCCATTTTTCTTAAAAAGTTGGTGAAGAATTACAAGATTGATTTTGCCTATAAAGGGGTTGTCTCGCCGGTTGTCTCGGTTGGCGGCGAAGTAAAAGAAAGATTCATTTTCACCAAAAACCTAAAATATGGCGATTCCGATAATGACGTAACCCAGCTTTGCAGACGTTTGATAGAAGAAGATTGTCTTGAGAGTTGGTTCCCGCCCAAACCCCTATATGATGTGAATGTCGCCAAGGGAGTTAGAACCTATCAAAATAAAAACAAGATAATCAGCTTTTGGGAGGATATCTGGTATAGGGGAAAGTATTTTGGCCCGCGAACAAGATTATTTATAAATAATAACCCCGTAAAATATCCTTGGTAAATTGAAAGGAGGCATAGTTATGAACACAACATATTTTATTTATTCAAAAAGGTTTTGGTTTCAGGCATTGACTATCGGTCTTGGCGTTTATGGAATAATCGCTCAACAGTTTCCGATCAATCCGGCCCTTACCGCGATTGTTGTCGGAATTATAAATCTATTTTTAGCCAAAATTTCGGATAAGCCCTTAGGATTTTCAAGAAAATAGTCAACGATTTCCGGCTGGAGATGATCTTGTTTTTCGGTTTTCATAACCGTACTACTGTTTCTTTTTTCCCTCCTTTGACCAAACTTTGGCCAAGGCGATGTCTCCAGTTCGCCTCTGGCCGGAAATCATTGACATAAAAGCAGGTTTTGTTATAATGTAATCATCTGGGAAGACCAGATCCCGTTCTCTTGTTACGGGGCCGGAATCGGCGCTAATAAGGGTAAGTCGCGATTATAAACCAAGAGTCCCGCTTCCGCGGGGCTTTTGATTGGTGGATAAGTTTTTTGCTGATATGGTATAATAGAGAGATGGATGTAAATTTTAATACATATATGCGTGTGCATTATTGGCTTTGGAGTAACTTTGGTAAGGCGCATAAATGCGAAAGTGGGGTTTGTAATAGTTTCTCAAAAAGGTATGAGTGGGCATTATTGAGGGGTAAACGATACAAAAAAAATAGAGAAAACTTCATTATGCTATGTCGTCCTTGCCATCAAAAATACGATTTTACAGAAGAACGTAGGCAAAAAATATCTGAATCTCTCAAAAAATATTATTCTACACATACACATAATCATTTTATGTCAGAAGAAACAAAAAGAAGAATAAGTGAATCGCTTAAAGGAAAGAAATGTTCCGAAGAAACTAAAAGAAAAATGAGTTTAGTGAAATTAGGCAAAATCAGACCGCCCCGAAACGATGAGTGGAATAAAAAAATAAGTCAAAGTGTTAAAAGAAACTGGGACATGATAAGATCAAAATTATATTAGGACTTGGTTCAAAATATGTGTTTTGTTATTTCTCTGGTTGCTGGCGATAATCCTGCTGGCCGGAAAGGTTTATGCTTATTCTTATTCTGACCAGTTTATCTCCGGTATAAAATCCAAGATAACAGAACCTTATATCTATCTAGTTGCCAGACACTCTCCTCTAACCGAATCCCCCCGTGAATATCTGAAACGGCTTGCGCCGCGGTCTTTTGCTTTACTAGACAGAATTGTTGTTTGTGAATCAAATTATAAACCGTTAGCCAAGAATCCCCTGTCAACAGCGGCGGGGATTTTTCAGTTTATTTCCTCAACCTGGGATGCTTGGGGAGAGGGCAATGTGTTCAATGCTTATGACAACATTGATGCCGGGGTAAAACTTTTCAAGGCCAAAGGAACTAAACCTTGGTTGGCCTCGGTGGGATGTTGGAAATAAAATGACCTACCACGCTTTGTTCCAAAAAATAGATGAGTGCGAGTGTGGCGAACGCCTAAGTACCAAGCAACGGGTTTGCCCCCGTTGTAAATCCGCGAATCTTGATTATCGGCCAAAACATCAAATCGGTTCGGCGATAAAAATGGTAAAAGAGGACGAGCTTGAATTAAAACAAGAAGAAGATTTTAATATGGCTGGCCCGCTCGTAGAAATTCGGTAAACCCTATTTTTACGGCGGGTTGGCTAAAGAGGGGCTTGAATAAGGCCCTATCAAATTTCCGCGAATCCGCGCCTTAATTGGGGCGGATTTTCGGTTTTTGGTTGGGTCCGCTTTGCCTTAATTGGGAGATGGTTTTTTGGTTTTTGTGCCGAATCCAAAAGTGGACAACTGGCTATTGTAGTCCGTTAGACGATATGATATGATTAAATCGTGGAGTGGACAAGTAATGGTCGGACACTCCAAAAACATAATAAGATAGCCATAGAATTATGGACGAAAAAACAAGTAAAAATTTCGCGATAGGAACGGGATTAACCTTTGCCTTTCTGTTCTTTATCGCTTTATTCGTATGAGCAAGAAACAAGAATTTTATCAGAACGACACAGGTGAGGTAGAGGTAGAGTCGGGAGTTTTTATGAGGGTGATAGTTTTAGAGGTCATCCCCATAACAGACAGGAGGGCCTTTGGCGAATACAGATATGTCGTGGCGCCGGTGGCCGGTCGGGGAAAAATGACGGTGGTTAAATTAGGTAAGATTAAAAAATGAGTAAGCAAGTATGCCGATTGTGTCGCCGTCATCGCAAAACAAAGCACGGACTTTGTAAATCATGCAGGAAAAATAAATAACGTGGTTTCCCACGCTATCTATATGAACACATCATTCGTATTA
>ERZ1292629.956-Hain-H43-01um-R1-956-length-30530-cov-9_pt1 | contig 30530 bp, 33 predicted proteins | sample MGYA00564399_ERZ1292629 | MGnify/ENA primary metagenome ERZ1292629 (study PRJEB36523, sample SAMEA6512636) | groundwater metagenome | collected 2019-01-08 | study: AquaDiva: Metagenomics assemblies of 32 groundwater samples
TCAGGATGGCAACAAGCAAGGAATTTAGTGTTGTCTCCGAAGCACTTAAAAAGAACATAATACTTATCGGAATAGAGGAGTATTACCGACTATTAAAAAATGTTAGAGAAATATAGAATTAAAGAGGCTGAAACTAATATTAGAGCATATTTGAATGAAGGTTTGATTAAAAAAGAGTCTCCAAACCCTGACGCTCTTAGAGTTTTATTAAGAAATGCCAAAGAAAGCATTGATTCAGCAGATAAACTAAGCACAGACAGAATTTCTGACTTATGGGTGATTGTCTGCTCATATTATTCTATGTTTTATATTGCTAATGCTGTTCTACGCAAATTGGGCTATAAAGTTGGTGAGAAGATTGCACATAAAGTAACTGCTGATACCCTAATTGTCTATGCAAGAGGAAAATTGAAAGAAACGCTAATTGAAGAGTATGAAAATAGCAAAGAGGAAGCTCTTAACTTGGCTGGAATAAAGGCAGACACTTTAATTGAATCATTTGACAGAGAGAAAACCAAAAGAGGTATAATTCAATATAGGACTGATGATATTGATAAACAGGCAAAAGCTAAGACCTCTTTACAAAGAGCTAAGCAATTTAGGAATGAAATGCAGATTCTACTTAATGAATTAGACAAGGGAAAATAATTTTGAATTAAAATTCAATTTTTTATTTTTAAAAATTATCCATTAAGCAAATTTTCTTTTTTTCTTAAATGAGCAATTACTAATTTTTCTGTTAAATGGCATAAATCAACGTCTGGAATTTCTATCCAAGAAAATAAACAATTTTCAATTATCCACTCTTTCATCTTGTTCCCAAAGGGAATGTTATATCGTGAATTTAATTTTTTCCTGAATATGCTATTTTTCCCATTTTCAGATGCAGAAAGATGATTTGTAATTAATCTCTTATACAAATCTTTTCCCTCGCCTATATAAGCCATTGGCTCGTTAGATGGGTTAACAAAATGAATTGTATAAACTCCTGATTCGTTAGGGATATTAAGATTTTCAGAATAAACTAATGGCTCTTTTTTTAATAATTCATCTGCTTTTTCTTTTGCTTCCATTAATAGTTTTTCCATATCTATTGAAACAATTAGAAGAATTTAAAGTTTGGGGTGATGAAAAATCAAGCAACTTATTTGCACTCTGGAAGTTCATCAACATCCTTACATTCAATTTTCCAGCCAGTATAACAAGAAGGAAAATTCTCAGTTATAGTCTCTTTTTTTGTTGACTTTGCTCCGACAAATATCTTAAAGTCTCTTGTATCTTCTATGCTGGGGATTGGGTCTGAATTAAAGAAAGTCTTTGTAAATATAAACTGGCAAGGGATAGACAAAGCGACATCATTTTGATTTAAGACTTCTATCTCTACTTCTAATATTCCCTCATGTGTTCCTCCGTTAATATTTGGACAGTCATCTGCAATATGATCCTTATTTGCAAAGTTATCTTCAATTGATTTTACCTCATAATCATAAGGACATTTTGGTTCTTTTACCTCTTTTTTCTCTTGTTCAATTACCTTTCCAGTAACTGAAGATCTTGCGAATTGCCAAATTCCAAAAGCGAGTAAAACTATTATAATTCCAATAATTAGGATATATTTCTTCTCCATCTTATATCATTTCCATATCTATTCCGTATTTCATACTTTATATAAATCTTTCTATTCTGGAGAATATGGAAAGAATACAGGAGTTATATGGATTTTTAGTCTCAAGTGTCAGGCGTCTAAATGTTCTGAAATCACTCAAAGATAAGCCTCTCAGACCTTTTGAGATAGCAAAGAAGATTAAATACAAAGCTCCAAATGTTTCTAAAACGCTTTTTCAATTAGAAAAATATAAGTTAGTGGAATGTATTACCCCAAATAAAAGCTCTTGGAGAGTTTATTCCATAACCTCTTTAGGAAAAGAAGTATTAAATGTTGCAAGAAAATATAAATAACTCTATTTTTTCGACGCGCGCCCCTGCGGGGCAAAATTTACCCGACCAGCCCCCCCATACGAGTAGGCAAGAACCCTGTACCAAGCGTAGAGATACAAGTCCCCGTTACGACACAGCACACGTAAGCCAATATCTTCTGTTTCATCTGGCATATACAAAGTTCTATCTCCATTTCCAAGTTGTTTTATTAAAGGTAAACCCCCTTTAATTCCATGACCTTCAAAACTTGAGTCTTCTCCAACTTTATCTAAAACTTCATGATTATAAACATAAGTTAATCCTGGAAGAACAATAGGACTTACTCCATAAGGCATACCCTCTACTCTTTTAATCCCAACATTCACAACTATCAATTTCTTCTCTAAATCTCCTTTACTTAAACTAAGATCCTGTCTATGCTTTGATAATTCTTCATAAAGAGCTCTTGCTTCTTGAGGATTTTCACCGCTTTCACTTCTATCATATAAAATTAAAGCTAAATCTTCCCAGTTATCAGAAGGATTTTTTAATCTTCCCTCTTTCAATAAAAATTCTGATTGTGCAGGCGTGATTGGATAAAGATTTGCACTTCTTAATTGAGCATGGTTATATAATGTTGTAATCAATCCAAGTCTCTTCAAAATATACATATTTTTAACTTCACCTTTCTTTCCTGTTGGGATTTCTGCTTGTGTTCCTGAAAATAGCTCATTACTTTTTGCAATTAATTCTTGAGCAAAATCTTTATGTTGACCATCATAGCTGAATATAAAAGAGCTGTCAACATTATCAGGAAATCCAACTGCAACAGGGATTGTAGGATCTCTTTGAGTTTGAGTTTTTGGATTTGCTTTTATTACAGGAGCTTCTTTATTCATCCATCTTTCAGCAGTTTGTAAAAATCTTGGATTTGGCATCTTATTTAACTGATTTTTTCAGTTCCCCCATTGTAATATTATAAATATCTTGCTCGCAAGTAAGTGGAAGGATAGCAACATTCTCTTGATTTCCAAAACTCTTTCTCAATCTTCCAACATATTCGTTTCCTTTTGCATATAGCAAATGAATTCGATGAGTTTGTGGAATTCCTAAAACTGTGCTGATAAAAGCATCTAAGTTTCTAATATCCATATCAGAGACAACACTTATATCAAAAGATCCTTCATTTTGTCTTAAAACACTTTCCAATAATTTAGGATTAAATGTGGTTCCTCCATCAGCAGAATATCTTCTTAACTCTCTATGAACAAGTTCTCTATTTTTTGTTGGGTTAGTGAGATGGTCATTGCTTCCAAAACTATAAACTGCAACCTTTGAATCATTAATCAAGTAAGCATTTGAAATTGCAGTTGCTCCGACTATGTGTGTATAAACTCTTGATGTTGGTGGGATTACAGTATCGCCGTTAGGCATGAACATACTTGGTGAATTATCGATAACTATAAAGCTAGCTGGCACAGATTCTTCATTACTATAAACTTCTCCCTCTTTTCTTATCCATTTCTTTGTTATGCCAGGCAAGATCCCAGGCGTGCTAAAAGCATCTACTTCTGTTATAGGATCTCCAACTTCAAAGGCGGTATGGCTGTGGGGATATAAACTTCCATTCTTATGCATTGGTTTTTTTCTAATTGGAATAGCATATCTCTCAGCTAATGCAGAATAAAAATTAGTTGCGAGTAATGTAATGCCTTGACCAGAACCTGCATGAGTTCCCATAGCTGTCTGTGGAGTTCTCGCAGAACCTTGTTCTTTTCCTTCAGCTAAAACTTGTTTTACTATTTCTTCATATTCTTCAGGAGATTTACATTCCTGTGCGAATTGCTTTAATCCTTCTTTTATTTGATTATTTGTGAATCCTTCAACTCTACTTCCAGAACATGATCCTTCCAATGAACTTCCTTCTCCCTGTTCACCATCGCCATTACCTCTACCCTGCCCCTTGCCTTCACCTTTTCCTTTTTGGCTTTGGGGTGGTTGATAATCTTTTAAAACCTGAGCAAATCTTCTAAAATTATCTGTTTCTTGATCTTTATCAAGATAATTTATTCCTTTTAATTTCTCGACTAAACTTTTTTCGGGTTTAGTTAATTCAACTCCAAAGTCCTGCCCAGATAATTCTTGATAAAGTCCATACATTAATTTTCCAAATGCATCCTCTTCTGGTAATCCGTGAGCTTTTCTCATTCTTGCAGTAGCAGGATGTTTTCTTTCATTAGTCATATAAATATTTGTTTGTGCTTCAGTAAAAGCAGTTCTCAATTCACTTATTTTATTTCCATCTGCAACTCCTTGCCCTGCTTTTTGTAATCTTAAAACATTTAATACAGAACCAGGATATTTCATAAAGTGAGTAAGTTCATGTGTTAATACTTCATTTAAAGACTCTTCAGGAACAATGGCATGTTCTTCAAATCCTCTAATAAATGGCTCGCTAACTACAATCTCTAAACTTTTCATATCCATTGAACAATTAGGTATGTCTGCGATTAATTTTGGTTGAGGTAATTGAGGGTAATGAAAGCTCTTTCTAACTTTTTGCCATTCCCTGTTCATTGTTTGATTTAAATTTTCATCTGCCATATTAAACTCCTATTTTTTCGACGCGCGCCCCTGCGGGGCAAAATTTACCCGACCAGCCTCATCCGAGCCGGCAAGATCCCTGTCCCCGGCGTCGAGATTCAAGACCCTGCCACGATACAGCACACGTAAGCCAATATTTTGATTAGCCGAAGGCATGTAAAGTGTTCTTTTCCCTCTACCAATTTCTCCAATGGCAGGCAATCCTCTATCTAAACCATATTCAAAAATATGATTCTCTCCTGTTTTATTTAAAATATCATGTGCATAAACTTGTGTTATTCCAGGAACTACAATTGGTTTAATTCTATAAGTCATTCCTTTATCAACTTCTGCTCCAGGATTAACAATAATTAATCTTCTTTCTAAATCGTCGTTGTTTAAACCCAATTCAACTTTATGTTGTTTTATACTTTCTTTTAAAAATTTTGATTCGTTCTGATTTTCTCCGTTAGTATCATAAAGAATTAAACCTAAATCTTCCCAAAACTTACTTGGATTCTGCAACCTCCCCTCTTTAAGCAAACATTCATCTTGCATTGGAGTTATCGGCAATAAACCATAATTCCTTAATGAAGGACGTCTTGCTATTGCAGTAACTAATGCCATTCTTTTAGCAATATACATATTCTTAACTTCTCCGCTATTACCTGTTGGAATTTCTGCTCTTGTCCCAGCAAATAATTCATTAGACTTAGCTATCAATTCTTGAGTAAATTCCTTATGTGCTCCATCATAGCTAAAAATAAAAACATCTGAAGGCAAATCAGGATAAAGAATATTCTGAACAGGTTGACCACTAACTTGAGGTCTTTGTGTTCCTTTATCAGAAGGGGCTTCTTTATTCATCCATCTCTCAGCTGTTTGTAGAAGTCTTGGGTTAGGCATTTTTACCTCCCCTCTAAGTCCTTGACAGTATCTTGGAATATTGGATGCCCTCTACCATCAGCAGAATATTCTTTAGCTTCTTCTAACGCTTTTTCTAATTTGCCGTGTCCAACTAAGTCAATTATTCTTTGATAATTCTGTTGGCTTTCACCAAATCTTTTTTTAACTCCAGGCATTTCATTTGTTCCATCGCCTAAAAGAGTTTTTGTTATGTGCAAATCCAAAGGATCAACTCTATCATTGTCTCTAAATGCATTCTCAATTTCAGGAGTCCATTTAATTCTATGCCATAAAACATATGGTGCTACTTGAGTTATATGCTCTAAATTAACCTCACTCTGATCCTGTAACCAAGCGAGAGATTTTGCATATCTAACAATCGATTTATCTTCCCTTCTACTTCCGCTTCCAACAAATGAAGCTTGCAGATATAAACCATGTTCAGTTGTTGCTGGATCAATGCTTCTTTTCTGTCCATATTTTGAACTTGTGTTCATTTCAGCAACTAAAAATGCGAAATATTGTTCTGCATCTCTGTCTAAAGGAACTGCTCTTATTTCTTGCTCAATTCTTTCTTTATCTTGAGCATTTAAGATAGTAAATCCCTTTTTTCTTAATCCTTCATTGTGTTCTTGAACAATTTCTTCTAATTGTTTCTGAATTTCTTCTGGTGATTTTCCAGAACTTAGAACTTGAAGTGCCTTTCTTGTTAATGCAGGATCGCTTAATACGGCATCTTTGTCATTATGATAATCCTGAGCTATCTGCAAAACATTAGCTACGCCTGGGAATTTAGACTCAACAGCAACGTCAAATCTATCAAGAATTGGTGGAATCAGTCCATTATTGCCCCTATCTGCATAGTTACAAGTTGCAAAAAAAGGTTGCTTTCCTGTTGAAATAAAGTCATTTAAATAATTCCATTCTCCCCTATCAACTCCATTCAAAACAACTGCTTGATTTGATTCTGGAAGTCTGTTAAATTCATCGAATATTTTAGGAGGAACTAAAACAAAATGTTGCCAAACAACATCTTCCTGACCCTGATGCATTTTTCCATAATGGGGTCTTCCAATCATTTTCTCTTCAGTTAATTGTGGATTTCCTCTTATAGCTACTCTTTTAACTAAATCTAATGGCAATCCATTAAAGACAGAATTAAGATATTCTGCTGAAGTTGTTTTGCCTCCACCATACTCCCCAAATAAAAGCATTTTTCCTCTGTTTAATTCAGTTAATGCTCCAAATAATAGTGCAGAATTGAATCTCTCACCACCTGAGTCAAAGTCATCTCTACATAAATAAAAATCATTTCTCAAAGAATCATAAAGCCCTCTTACTTTGGGCTGTAATTTTTCTTGCTTAGCCATTTTGTTTCTCCTTTAGAACTTTATTCAGACTAAATTCAACAACATGAGACTTATTTCTAAATAAACCTTCTTTTATAGTTTTTTCTACCATTCTTATAGTTTTCTCATCGAGTGTTATACTCAATTTTTGTTTCATTTTTGGTGTCTCCATTCTATACTACCCAATAGTATAATATGCCATTTATAAATCTTTCTATTATGTTGTAACTATAAAGTGATTAAAATATTAGGATTAAAGGATATGTAAAAGATACGGAAAACTTATAAAACCAATGAATCATCTCAAACTTGTCCTAGCATATTGTTTTGAAGTTTATCCTCCCAGGATAAGCTAATGAGAAACAGTATCTTGGGCTACACGCTTACCTGTAATCGCAACTTTATGTAATTTGTTGCAATAAAATACAGTGGCAAAATCAACAAAGTCTGCTGATTGAAAATGGTAAAGTAGCAATTGTTAAATGTTCACTCTGTGGATGTGTAAGCAATTTCTCTATTAGAAACCTATCTAATTCATTCTACTGAATTTATGTGGGGAATTCCACTAATTTGGTCTTCTGCTTGTGGGGGCATTAATCCTTAGGACTTCAAGAATTTACTAATTCTTGACAGCACTCAAAAACCTTTGGTTTTTGATGTTAAGTAATCGTGGGGCATACCATTACCTTTTTCCTATAAACATAATATTTAAATACTTTGTAATGGTAATCTGCTTATGAGAATAGTAACAAGAAAAAAAGGGAATAAAAAATATTTCTATTTACAGCATTCCTTAAGAAAAGGCAAGAAAGTTATTACAAAAGAGAAATATCTTGGAACCGAAATCCCTGAAAATATAAATGAAACTATCTCTAAATTTAGAAGAGAAGTGCAAGACGATGTTAATAAAAAACTTGAGGCAATAAAAAAGAATTTTCGATTAGAATGGACAAAAATTCCAGAAAGTGCAAGAGAAAAAGAGCTTGAAGAAATTTCTATTGCTTTTACTTATAATACTAATGCTATCGAAGGTTCTACTATCACACTGGAAGAGGCGAGAGAGATTATTCATGATAAGATTTCTCCTAATAAACCCTTGAGAGATGTTAGAGAAACAGAGGAGCATAGCAAGGTATTTCTGCAGATGTTAAAGAAGAGCGAAAAGATAACAAAAGAATTATTATTGAACTGGCACAAAAATATCTTTGGCAATACAAAGCCGGATATTGCCGGAAAATTTAGGGATTATTTTGTTAGAGTTGGCCCGCATTTAGCTCCGGATTGGCAAGATGTTGAAAATCTAATGAAGAATTTTATAGATTTTATTAATAAAAATAAAAAAATGAATGCTGTTGAATTGGCAGGAAGAGCGCATTATCAATTTGAGAAAATACATCCATTTGGAGACGGAAATGGAAGAATTGGAAGACTTTTAATGAATTTTATTTTATGGCATAATGAATACCCTATGCTTATCATAGAATACAAAAAAAGAAAATCATATTATAGAGCATTACAGAAAGATGAAAACAATTTTGTTTCTTATTTTATGAGAAGATATTTGACCATTCATAAAAAAAGATCTATGCGATAACAAAAGAACAAAAGGTTAAGATAAATAAATAAGTAATTCTTTGGGGTTTTTACTTTTTTATATCGGTTCTCGTGGGGGCGTGTTACACTTTTTGTTACATTTTGGATTATAATATTTATGATAAGATTTATAACACGGAATATATCAAGAATAATATGATAATAAAACCTCAAACAAAATTAGGTAAATGGTCTGCATGGTTAAATATTATTTTCTTAATAGTAATTTCTATTTCTGTTATTTCAGTCTTAGTGCTTAAAATACTCAATTTTGATGATCATTGGTGGGATGTAACTGTGCCTGTTTCATTCCTCATTGAAATGACTGCGTTTGTTACTGGAATAATCTCTGTTACAAAAAACAAAGAACGTTCAGTTTTGGTCTTTTTTTCAATTTTTGTAGGTATCCTTACTATCCTTTTTGTTCCTTTGCATAGTTTATTTATCAATGATTGATTAATTTTCTAAACCTTAGAGGAAAATGTAAGGGAGTTAATCTTAACAAAAACGAATCGAAACATTTAAATATACATATGTATACCCTTGTATATGGAAACAACAATTAGAATAAATCCTGAAACAAAAACAAAACTTGATGAATTTAGACAATATAAAAATGAAAGTTATGATGAATTAGTTAGAAAACTAATTGTTATTGTAAAAACTTGTGAAAAAGAACCTAAACTAAGCCAAAAAACCATACAAGAAATAAAAGAAGCAAGAGAAAGAATAAAAAAAGGCGAGTTTTACACAGAAGAAGAAGCTAAGAAGATTCTAGGATTATAATAAGAATTATAAATCTGCTTTATTTGATTTATTTATGTATAATCTTATTTTTGAAAAGAGTGCTTTAGAAAGTTTGAATAAACTTGAACCACAGATAAAAGAAAGAATTTGGAATAAACTTCAATTATGTAAAGAAAATCCTTTTAGATTTTTAGAACATTTAGAAGAAATTGATGGATTTAAATTAAGAGTTGGAGATTATAGAGTAATAGTGGATGTTGATAATTCTGCAAAAACTATTAAAGTTCTAAAAGTCGGACACAGAAAGAATATTTATGAAAGATAATTTTTCTAATATCACGAGGAAAAAGTTGGGGAGTTTATCTTTAGGATTAAATCTCCTACATAAACCGAATAACTAACGATGTTTTTGGTTCAATGCTCTGGCAGGAAGTTACACCAAAAAGTTTAATGCTCCGTCAGTAAGTTTAACTATTATGTCCATAAATTGAAAACCACATATCTCAAAAATCAAAGATTTTTGATGACTGTCAGGAATTTGCATTCCTGAAGATTTATTATGTGATTAAAGTTAAAAATTCTCGCGAGCGTATTTATATATAATATAATCACTAAAACAAACATTTTTTAAATACATTCTTCTTAATTATTATAAGGGGTAATTATAAATTATAAAAAATGAGGTCAGAAAAGTTATTTTTTTTAGTAATAATCTCTCTGCTATTTTTAAGTGTAGTGAGTGCTGTTGTGTGTGATGATAGCCAGACAATAATAAAATTATCTTCTTCAGATAATGCTCATGGAGCAATTTATTCTGATGCTACTTATCCAATAGAAATTTGTTACAATGAAATTTTCATAGGAAAAACTTATATTCCTCCTGTTCCTGCTGATTTAAGAGTTTGTAATGCTGCTGCTCCTTATACAAATAAAGTTGTTGGATTGTCTGCAACAACAAACGCACATGCACAAATTCCAATCTATACTCCAGCTTATCCAACCTCTGTCTGCTATGGTGACTTGCAATGCAGTTATACTCAAGGAGAATGTACCCAACTTGGCCCTGATTTTAAATGTATTGTTGAATTATCATCAATAGATACAAATGCTCATTTATCCACATGTTCTGCTCCAAATAGTTACTCAACTAAAATTTGCTGTAAATCTCCTGCTGCAGAAATCCCACCAGCAACATGTAATTTTGGAACTGCGACTGCTAACTGGAACCCAACAATACAGAGAGAAGGGCTTTTTGCCCGTGCAATTATTAATCCAGGAAACAGCGATTGTAATGGAAAACCAATTCGCTATGATTTTTATGAAGTTGATTGTATTTTTCCACCTTGTGGATATAGCAGTATAGACTCCGCAGATACAAATTTAATATCAACGAAATCTGTAACAGAAACTTTCCCATATGCTGCTTTATGGGAATCAGAATGGATTAGAGATACAAACAATCTTTTTGGGAATATTAATCCTGAATATTTCTTTAGAGTTTCTTTAGTTGATGACCCAACTAAATTTATTGACAGCACAAATAATTTAGTAGTAACAAAATGCGGTGATGGAGATATACAATTTGCTTATGAGGGATGTGACGATGGGTGTACTAGCCCAGGAGTTCCTTCTGGATGTGATCAATCTCCTCTATCTAATGGAGATGGCTGTTCTTCAACTTGCCAAGTAGAAACATCAACACCTGTTTGCGGAAATAGCATTATAGAAACAGGAGAAACATGCGACGATGGGTGTACTAGCCCAGGAGTTCCTTCTGGATGTGATCAATCTCCTCTATCTAATGGAGATGGCTGTTCTTCAACTTGCCAGAGAGAGACTTCACTAGAAACAGGCTGTGCTCAATATAAAACTTCAACAACATGTGCTGCTTTTGATGATAGTGTTCCTCATGAGGATGAAACAAAAAATTATGGACTAAATGGGGTTTGCAAATTAACTTACGAGTATTCTTGTTATTGGGAAACTACAACAACTCCTGAAAATCCAATTCCATATTGTGGAGAAAAAGGAGTACTTGTCTCTACAATTCCAATTAATTTACTTAAAGCGGATAGCACTGTTGATCAAGCCAAAGCCGACGAAGTTTGCTACGACAGTGATGATCCAAGAGATGAAGATATAATAACTCCTTGTAATTATGCTCAGCAAGTTCAAGGAGATTGTAATACAGGAAGCGACTTTATTACAATAATTTACACTTTACTTTCTCCAGCTAAATATGAAAATGAAGGAGGAACTTGCAGTAAATTTGACGATGACTCAACCCCATGCCCATCAATAACAAAACTTCCATTCTTCACATTCTGGAATTTCATTATAACTGCTTTGTCAATTGCTGGAGTTTACGCTTATTTAAATTTTAGAAAAAAGAGTAAACTTAAATACTTAAAAAATATAAAAATATTATAAAAAATGGAGATAAAAATAAATCTTACGAATAAGTGGTTTTACACTCTTATTTCTTTAGTCATAATTTTATTTGCTGTCGGGATTGTATGGGCACTAAATCCCGGAGACACTCCAAATCCAGGACATCCTATTTCCCAATTAGGAATTCCAGCACCATGCACTTCTGGACAAGTTTTAAGTTACAATGGAGCAAATTGGATTTGTGCTTCTAGTGCATCTGGTTTAGAGGTTAAGGTTTGGTGCGAAAGAACCTTAAGATTATCATATGGTGGTGTTTGTCCTGGAGGATGGTCATATGCAGGAACCATAGACAATGCAGGAGACCATATTTGTTGGGATGGTGGTGGATTTATATCGGGTGGTGACGATGATACTACTCTTTGTTATAAATGATGATTCTGTCATTTGTTATAAATAATTAATTCTTTATTCAATTAAAAATTCTTCAAAGAATTTTTAAACTTGATTTCCTTATTATTTTTACAAAAATATTTAAAATGAGGTCATCAAATTTCCTTTTAATTTCAATTTTATTATTTGCAATTTTATCTTTAAATATTGTTTCAGCAAGCTTTACAAAAGGAAATTTATCTCATTCAATAGAAAAAACTTATGGCCAAAGTGAATTCTTAAGAGGATGGATAAATATTTCTCTAAAAAATGAAACAACAGATTCTTTTTTTGAAACCAATTTTCAAGATTCTATAAAACTCATAGACTTTTTAGAATTGAACGATTATGATAATTATGATTGTATTCCAGAAGATTGTGAAAAGGGCTATTTAACAAAAAATGAAATTTCAAGTTTTTCTCTGAATGCAGGCCAAAATAAAACTATAGGAATAAAATTCACAGGCCAATTAGACGAAATAACTTCAATTTCTTTTAATTTGCAAAGCACTGCACTAAAATCCTGCTCAAATCAATTAAAAATAAATATAGCAGATGACCAGGAAACAGACTTCTCAAATAACAAATCCTCAGCTCAAGAGTGTGCTAATTCTAAAACTTATGGCTGTTTTGATTCAGCAAAACAAACTCAAGAAGTTCTAATAACACAAAAACCATACTGCCAAAAAATTCCAATAAAAGAAGCCCCTTCTTTAAATATAGGGGCATGGTTGAAAAAAAATTCAGGAGATATGGCGATTAAAATAGCTATATATGACAATGAAGCTAATAAATTAAAAGAATGCACTTTGCCCGCCTCAAGCATTACAGCCACAGGCTCTGAAGTTTCATGTAAAGTAGACTCTTTAATTACAGATGAAGGAAATTATTATGTCTGTATTTTCTCAGCATCAGGAGCAGGAGAATACAAAATAAGGAAAACCTCAAATCCAGAAACAAAATGCGGATTTTACGATTATCCTATAAAAACAGAAGCAACAGCCTATCAAATTTTTGCAGTTCCTTTATATTTTGAAAATATAGGAAATATACAAGTTTCAAACAATCTTCAAAATCAAGAAACATTCTCAGGATTAGCTGTAAATTATCTCTCAGAAAAATACGGCTTTGGAATAGATTGCTCTGATTCATGCATCTTACCTATAAAATTTTCCTCGCCAAACAATCAAGCACAACAGCAAATAACTCTTTCAAATTTAAGGGCTTTATATTCTACAGACCAGGGGCAAGAGATCGGAGATAAATTCTATGAATTAGAGGAAAAACCAGTAAAAATATCTTCAGGTTTTGCTATATTAAATCTCGGCAATGCAAATTTCTCTGTTCCATCTGAATTGGGTAATGCTACTTTTGAATTAAGCTTAGGAGGGAATAAAATTTTAGTGGAAAAAATTTTAATTTCAAAAGTTCCTATAATCAATTATCTATCTCCATTGACAACGTCCGCAGTAGTCCCAACAGCCTTTACAGTATATGTTGCATCAGATTTAAACATCTCTAAATATGAATGGTATTTCGGCGATGGTTTTCAGGAAAATACATCAACAAATAAAATAATGCATACGTATAACGAAACAAAATCCTATGAGTTTAAGGTCAAAGTTACAGATATAAAAAATAAATCTTCTTCAAAAATTTTCTCAGTTGTCGTTGGTGTTCCAAAAGAAGCAGCAAATAAAACTCTTCTGCAAAAGCAGGATGATTTAAAAAATATTACAGAAGAATTGAAAAAATTTCCAGCTTATGAACAGCAAAGAATAAAAGAAATTCTAGAAATTGACGAAAAAGAAACAGAAATAAAAGCCCTTATCCAGGAATATTCTCTGGCAGAAACAGACCAGGATTACATAGGTATAATGCAAAGCCTGGTGGGGCTGCAAATTCCAAAATCCCTTTACTCTAGTAAAACAGCAACATCAGTAATATTTTTGCCAAAGCCGGAAAATATAAATATCCAAACAATTGCAGATATTTCAAATAAAGAGGTTTCTTCATCTGACGAGCAGGATTATGCCGAGGGTGTTTATGCATGGTATTTTGAAAATATAAATTTTAGACTTTCTTATAAAGAAATTTCTGCAGTATATGATTCTTCTACTGAGAAATTAGTTAATTTTTTTACATTAGATATAAACGAGAAAGCCGATATAGATTATGACGTTTATTTAATAATAGATTACTTAGAAAATCTTAGTTTTGCCGAAAACTATAATCAAAAAGAATCAGGAGCATCTTATTACATAAAACTTTCAAAATCAAATAAAATCTCTTTTTCAACAATAGAAGATATAGCTTTCAATGAACTTCCTTTGTTTATTTCCCCCTCAATAAGTAAAATTCCTGTTTCAATAGAAAAACCCCCTGTTTGTAATTCAAATGATGTTTGCAATTCTGCAGAAGGAGAAACTTGGAGAAATTGCTATTCTGACTGCAAGCCATCTTGGTTGATTTTATGGATTTCTTTATCCATACTCTTTGCTACCCTAGTAATATATCTAATTCTGCAGGAATGGTACAAAAGAAAATATGAAAATTATCTATTCAAAAACAGGACCTTTTTATTTAATATAATCCACTATATAAATAACTCAAAAGCCAAAGGAATGTTGGATTCAGATATAAGAGACAATTTAAAAAGAGCAGGCTGGAGTTCAGAGCAAGTAACTTATGCAATAAAAAAATACCATGGAAAAAGAACAGGAATGTTTGAGATACCTATAGGAGGAATTATAAAAATATTCAGCCAAAAGGTAAAGATGGGTGTTCCTGCAGGAACAGGCCAGAATCCCATAATAAACCCATATCCTCAAAATGATATAAACAATTACAGAAACCTTAATAAAGGTTTTAGATGATTTTATATTATGGTGGTGAAAATAATCAAGAATTTCTTTAAGAGAATCTTCTCTAATATATTTAAAGAGAAAAAAGAGATAAAGCTGGGCTTTTATGGCCCTCCAAACGCAGGAAAAACTTCTTTAGCCAATAGGATATGCAAGGATTTCACAGGAGAAGAGCTTGGAGTAGTAAGCAAAATCCCCCATGAAACAAGACATGTTCAATTCAAGGAAAAAGTGGATATAGATTACAAAGGAAAAAAACTAATGTTTAAAATGGTAGATACTCCTGGAATAGCTACAAAGATAGATTATGAAGAATTCATGAAATTCAAAGTCGGAATAAAAGACGCCAAAAAAAGAGCAAAAGAAGCAACTCAAGGAGTTATTGAATCAATCAAGTGGCTGGATGATATGGATGTAGTTGCAGTAGTTTTAGATGCCACAGAAAACCCTTATAACCAGGTTAATATAACAATAATAGGCAATTTAGCTGCAAGAGAAATACCTGTTTTAATTGTTGCAAATAAAATAGACAAGAATAAAGCAGACGTTAAAAAAATAGAAGCAGCTTTTCCAGAATACGATGTTGTTGGAATTTCTGCAAAGTTTGGAAATAATCTTGAAGAGTTTTACGAATCTCTTTTCAAATTATCAAAAAAAGTAAAAAGATAAGAAATAAAAAGCATATTTTGCAATATACTATATAGAAAAAGATGGTGGATAAAAAAATCAAAAGTTTAGGGAGGATAAGGGGGTTTACTATCCAATTTTTGCCGTATTCAGAAATAAAAAATTTAGATAGTACAGAAAGAATAAGAAAAATTTTAAGCATAATTCTAGGGAATAATATATTATTCTTGCAGGGAAGGCTAAAAACAGATGAGGAGGCGAGATTGATAGGAGATACAATGGCAATGATAGGCCATGTTAAGAGTTTCAAGGGAATAGAACTCGCAGTCCTTAATGGAGGAGACCAGGATACTTATTATGATAGGTTTAAACAAAGCATAGCTAACATGATTACAGGAGGAGACCTTTCTGCAATAACTATAATAGGTCCAGCAACAATAGTTAAAGAGATAAAAAGAAATCCAAAGAAAATAGAATTATTGTTAAGCAGATAATTTATTTTAAGAGTGTTTTTTAATTTTTTAATTTGCTAAAAAGATTTATAAATACTATTCTCTATTATATCTTATGTTTAAAAAGAGGGATAAAAGGGGTTTGTCTGAAGTGGTTGTTACATTAATAATTATTTTACTTGTTCTCGTTGCTATTGGAATTGTTTGGGTTGTTGTAAGAAATATAATTCAGAGCGGTGCAGAGGATATAGGTTCAGGAAAATTTTTATTTAATATGGAAATTAATTCAGCATCAATTAACGGAAATAATTTAATTGTTAATGTTTTTAGAAAACCAGGAGTAGGCAGTCTTGAAGGTATAAAATTTGCTCTTGAAGGTATTGGAGGATTAAAAAATATAGATAATACAAGTGCAGAAGCAAAATTAGACGAGCTAGAATCAGGAAGTTTTACAATAGATTATGCGGAGTTAGGCTTAACAAGTGTTGAGAAGGTTTCTATATATCCTATTTTTGAAAAAGGAAAATATGGAAATTTAGCTGATACTTATGAGATAGCTTATGAATTAGCTTTAACATGTGGAGGGTTGGATTTCAATTGTGATGGAGTGACAAACAACAGCGATGTTCGATTATTAATTGATAATTCTACACAAATAGATAATTTTTTACTAGAATTTAATCAGACATTTATCGATGGAATAACTTGTGCAAAATATAAAGCATTTCTTCAGAAAGCTTATGATGCAGGAAATACAGACTTAAGTAATGAAGTTTCATCAGTAAGTAATAAAATGATTGAATGTCTGTCTTGCTCTTCATTAGGACAAGGTATTCAAATAGTAAATAGTCAAAATGTATTTTGTGACTCTGCAAATAATATGTGGAGCACTACATTTCCAAATCCATTAGGTTATAAATGGCAAACAACGATAACTTATATTAATGAAGATTGTACTGGTTTAGGATCAAATTATCCAGCATGTAATGCTTGTGATAATTTAGATTATGCAGGATTTACTAATTGGAGACTGCCAAGATGTATTGATGGTTCAATGAATAGTAATACTTGTGAAATTTGGAGATTTTTTAATGATGCTTGTGATGGAGGAACAGGAGATTGTAGTGAAGCAAATTCTTGGGATACAGATAATCGGGCTCTTGGAAATTATTGGAGCAGTACAACAGCATCAATTTCTGATGATCAGGCTTATAGGTTAGGTGATATACCAACCTCACCCGATATAAGTGATGAACTAAAATCATGGGTAATGAATGTTAGATGTGTTAGATAAGGTTTAATTTTGCTTACACCAAATATTTAAAATTAATGTCAATTATTTATTCTTCATTTCTATCCCCACAAATTTTATATAATCAATATTCTTTTTATAAACAATATAAACCAGTCAAATTTAAAAACCATGCCTCATCAATGCGTTCATTGCGGAAAAATATATCCAATCGCAAATAAGGCACTTATAGAAGGATGTGATTCTTGCGGAGGGCATTTCTTTTTTTATATTCGTGAAGAACAAATAGAAATGGCTAAACAGCAGACAACAGAAATACCTCAAGAAGAAAAAAAACAGGTTGAGAGGGATATAAGGGAAATGGCAGGAATAAAAGAAGAAGATGTTCCTGTAATTCTTGATTTTGAATCTGTTAAGGTTATTGCTCCGGGAAAATTTCAGATAGACTTGGTAAATTTATTTAAGAGAGATGCTCCTTTAGTTTATCAGTTAGAAGAGGGAAAATATATCATTGACCTTTCGTATGCATTAATAAAAGACAAAGAAGAGAGGAATAAAGAAGAGCAAAAAGAAAACAAAGGATAATCCCGCTACCCAAAACCACCCCCTATTTACTATATCATAGTCAAGGACGCTGAAATTTATCCGTTTGCGCCTTGACTATTGAGAGAAAGTCATACAATTTTGGTTAATTATTTACGACTTTCACTATAGCATATTGATTTAAATTTATATAAAAACAAAACATCATTTTAATTAACAATACTTATTATTTTAAGCGTTGCATTAAAACTTCTAATACAGAAAACAAATTAAACTACTGCCTTTAGGCAGTAGATAGTTGCTTTGCAACTATCTGTTGTTTTCTGTATCCTAAAAACCCAACGAACAAACCACACACTTTAGTGTGTGGTAAGACGAGAGGGTTTTTTTGATTACATTAAAAATATAAACTATCTTTTGCATAATACATTATGGCAAGAAACATTCAACCCATCCTTAATCATGTTTTACAGCAGATAGAGCCATCTCAAAAAGAGCTGTCAGATATAAAAAAAATAGTTTTAGATTTTACGCAAAAAATAAAGAAAATTCTAAAAAAACAAAAAATAAAAGCAGAAATATTTATAGGGGGAAGTTTTGCAAAAGAAACCATGATAAAAAAGGAGAAATATGACGTGGATATTTTTTTAAGGTTTGATTCTTACAATGAAAAAGAAATTTCTGAACTTACTTCAGAAATTACGCAGGATTTAGATATTGGATTTTCCAGAATTCACGGCTCTAGAGATTATTTTAATATAAAAATGAGCAATAATCTTTCAATAGAATTAATCCCGGTATTGAAAATACAAAACCCCAGAGAAGCAAAAAATATAACAGACCTGTCCTATTCTCATGTCAATTATATGATTAAAAAATTAAAAAATACAAAAATAAGAAAAGAGATAATGCTGGCAAAAGCATTCTGCTATGCTAATAATTCTTATGGAGCAGAGTCTTATATTAATGGTTTTTCAGGTTATGCTTTAGAATTGTTGATTTATTATTATAAGGGATTTTTAAAATTTATTAAAGCCATGTCTAATTCAAAAATATCTAAAAAAGACAAACTGATAATTGACATAGAAAAACACTACAAAAATAAAACACTCCTTTTAATGGATATGAATTCTTCTAAATTAGCATCTCCTATAATTTTAATTGATCCTACTTACAAACAGAGAAATGCGCTTTCAGCACTTTCATATGAAACCTTTGAAAAATTCAAGGATGTATGCAAAAAATTCCTCAAATTTCCATCTATTGAGTTTTTTAAAAAAAAAAGGCTTGATTTTGAATCTTTAAATAAAACAGCAAATAAAAAACACGCAGAGATTATAATTTTAAAGTTAGATACAGGCAGGCAAGAAGGGGATATTGCAGGCTCTAAACTCTTGAAGTTTTACAGATTTCTCAATTATGAAATTTCTAAATATTTTATAGTAAAAGACTCTGGCTTTGAATACAATGATAAAAGCTCTGCAGTTTGTTATTTTCTTGTCAATAGAAAAAAAGTAATCATTTTTCAAGGCCCTTTGATAAAGCAAAAAGAAAACTTAAAGAAATTCAAAAAAACCCATAAAAAAACTTTCATAAAACAAGCAAGAATTTTTTCAAAACAAAAGATTAATTTCTCTCCCCAGGATTTTATCAAAGACTGGAGAGCCAAAAGCTTCCAGACAATGAATGATATGTCAATAACTCAACTAGAAGTGTTGGATTAAAAAGATTAATTTATTTTAATAATGCTTGGACCTTTTTTATTACTTCTCTACTTTTTCTCTCCAAAAGACTATCTAATGGCGGATATCTACACCATATATGAAGCAAATTTTTCTTAATTTTTTCTAAAAAATCTCTATTCCTTGGTGTTAACCTATCCACTTCTTGTTCTCTTAATTTTTGATAATAATCTATGATAAGATTATATCTTTCTACTATCTTATAAGATTCCCTTTCTCTAGTTTTTTCATAGTTAAAAAATTCCATTTTCTATTTTCTATTTTCCATTTACTCTATAGCCTTTTCAAACAAACTTGCAAAAGCCTGGCTGAAAAAAGGCGAATTAAGCCATATCGCAGTTTCTTCCTCGCCTTTTTTTGATATGTAAAATAATATTTCCTGCTTGTCTACTATAAAGAACTTTGCGTCTATATTTATCTTTTTAAATTTTATATTCAATTTTTTACTAAGCTCTTCAATAACTTTTTCACTTCCGCTTAAAGCAGCTTTTATTTTTATTTTGGAGTTGTTAAGCCTGTCAAAAGTTTGCTTGAAAAGTCTTATCTTAGAATTTACATCTTCAGCATCAGTGCATATAATTATTTCTTTTTCTGCGTTTTGCAATACTTCCCTTAAATGATTAGAGATATTAACCTTTCCATTTAATGAAGCAGAAACATTCTCTCTTTTCACAGGTATAATTCCAGAATTATATAATTCTTCCAGGCTTGTAAACTCCTCTGTTTCTTTTATTTTGGATAAAACCTGAACTTTATCTTCAGCTTTTTTGATTACATTGGTTTTTAATTTCTCTAATACAGCCTTAGGTTTAACTCCCATGTATTTTACAGGTTTTCCTAATTTGATTATTGCAAAACCCCTTTTTTCAAGGCTTTCCAAAACATCATAAGTTCTGCTTCTTGGAACTCCTGAAATGCTGGCAACTTCTCCGGCAGACGCCATACCCTTGCTAAGCAAAGCTATCCATACTTTAGTTTCATAACTATTCAAATCAAAATAATCTTTAACCTTATTAATTAATTCTTGTTTTAGTATCATTTGTATTTCTCCATTGTGGAATCTCCTTCATTGTTAATTGATACTAGTTGCCTAGGTTGTCTATGGTATGTACCAATTATAAAATACCCGCTGTTTATTAAAAAAGTATAAGCTTCTCTAACATTAAAATTTCCTTTTATAATTACTCCATAATTTCCATTGTGGTTATCAAAAAATTCAGTTGCTTTTTCTATTCCTTTGATATGATTAGGCAACTCTTTAGCTAATTTTGAAAGTTTATCAGCATATACTGCTCTAGGGTTTATTGCCCAAGGCATACTTATTCTACCAGCTAAATTTGATAGAGTTTTTTTAATAAGAGGTCTTTTTTCGTTTAATTCTATATTTATTTCCATTTTATTCTTTCTTATTTTTTCAATTTTCTCAAGAATTAGGCTTCTCGAAGTGCCACCACCCCTATAATCTTAAATTTCACAGTATATTTTGGTTTATAAATCTTACGATTTTGTTACTTTTATATAGTGGGTACATATAAGAAAGATTTAAAAATAAGGGAAAAAGAAGATTAATCTATGGTTGATAATACAGATGAACCTAAATTTGGACCAAGTGAAAAGAAAATTCTTTTTGATGAATATATTAAGGAATATGTTATTTTATATCTCTCCAATAATAGCTTTGCAGGAAGATTAGAATGTATTGAGGAGGGATATGCTGTTTTAAATCCACACCAATCTTATATTTATGAAGAAAACGGAAATGGACTTGTTAAAAGAGTTTCAGGAATTGCAGAAGGAAACTTAAAAATTAGGCTTATAGATATAATTGCAGTCCAGCCAATAAATCAGAAATATTTAAGATTGCATAATAGATATACAGATCAAGAGTATAAATCTAAGAAGTAAAAACCCTTTAAATTATTAACCAGCCAATTATCATCCCTAAGAAAATTCCCGCAGAAATAAACGGCATTGCAGGATAAAACTTCTTTTTCTCAGCATAAAACAGCAAATAACTCAAACCAATACTTGCCCCTAATATGATAAATAATGAAGATATAAATCCAAAGCTCTTTAACATAACTCCTGCAGTTATTATAGGAAATATGACATCTCCTCCGCCCAAAATTGCAACATTTGCTTTAATCTTTTTAGTCTTTAGCTCTGACTTTTTCATCTTCTGGATATTCATTTTTACCTTTTTAGAGATATATGGAATAAAAAATCCTGAAAATACTTTTAATTTCTGAATTTGATATTTTGCCATTTTTTGCATAAACCCAGAATGCCAGACAGCCCACATATCATATATTGAAATTAAAATCAAAAATGCAATTATAGTCCAGACATTTAATATTGGAACAAAAATTGCAGCAATTCCAGGATAAACAAATAACTCAGTTAAATTATGAATAAGAAAGCTATTTCTGTAAATTTTAAAAAATGCAAAAACAACCGCAACAAATAAAATTATCATAGAAGAATATTTAAAAATAGGGATTATTGAATTAAAAGAAATCCCCAAAGCTAAAGCTATTACAGCAAAAAACCATAATTTAATAAAAAAATCTGCATTAAATTTGCTTAAAACAAAAATCAAAGAGATTGCGATTATAAAAGCTATAATTATAGACGGAAATATTTTGAAAAAATCAATTTCGTTTTCTACTGGCGGGGTTTGCATTCCATACGGAAGTGCAGGAGCAGTAACATTTACAACTTTTCCATCAATAACTTTAGTATTCGAATAATAATTAACAACATATAATCCTATGAACTGCGTTATCAAAAACATTCCCAATAAAATTAAAGTTATTTTTATATTATGCTTCATGTTTTAAATAAAATTTTTTAAGTATAAGTTTTAAATTAATTTTTCAACTTCATTTTCTGCCAAGTATAAGATTATTACTCCAATAAATATAGAAAATAATAAACTCCAAGTAGTATGATATGGAAATAAATATATATCCAATAACCCCCATACTCCTCTCCAAAAACAAATAATTGCAAAAGCTATTATTATTGTATACAAAACCTTTTTTAATCGCCTCTTTTTTATAATCATAGTTCCTAAAAGAATTTTTTATTTATAAACCTTTAGAAGAGTTCAATTATTTTATCTTAATCTCAAGGTTTCCAAAGCTCTTGGAACATTTGTTTCAATCTTGTTCAATTTGTAAATTGCTGATGCTAAATCCAGGGATTTTGAAACTTCGCCGTGATTTATGATTATTCTTTTTGGTTTTGGCTTTATATTATTAAAGAAATTAAGCAATTCATTTCTTCCTGAATGAGCTGTTAATCCAGTTATAGTATCAACTTCCATTTTTATTTCAATTCTTTCTTCTCTTCCATCAACCATCATTGTTGTTTCTTTAAGCCCGTCCTGCACCTGCCTTCCTAATGAGCCCATCCCCTGATAACAAACAAAAATTATTGAATTTTTTTCATTGCCTGCAAATTCCTTAAAATATTCTACTGATGCTCCGCCAACCAACATACCAGATGTAGCTAAAACTAAACAAGGCCCGCCCTCAACTACTTTTCTTCTCTCTTGCGGGGAGCCTACTCTTGAAAAAGTTTCAGATGTAAAAGGATTCTTGTCTTGAAATATCAAATCTCTAACCTTAGAGCTTAAAAAATCAGGGTAAGCAGTATGAATAGCATTAATATCCCAAATCATTCCATCAATATAAACAGGCATTGGTTTTAAAATTCCTGCTTTTATCGCATCATCAATAATTAACATTGTTTCTTGAGCTCTTCCTAATCCTAATTCTGGAACCAAAACTTTTCCACCCCTCTCAATTGTTTTTTTTATTTTTTCAATCAACAAATCTTCTGAATCTTTTCTAAGAGGAAGAATATCATTCTTTGATCCGTAAGTTGATTCAGTTATAACTGTTTCAAGTCTAGGAAAAATTATTGAAGAAGGATCTAAAAGTCTGGATCTTCCATATTTGAAATCCCCTGTATAAAGCAAATTATGCAAACCATTCCCTATATTAATATGAACCATTGCTCCTCCTAAAGCATGCCCTGAATTATAAAAAGTTATTCTTATATCAGGAGTTACATCAGTTACTTCATTATAGCTTAAGCAGATGCTGTGTTTTACCATTTCTTTAATATCTGTTGAACTGAACAAAGGAGTTGCAGCTTGTTTGTATGCTACTCCGATAAAATCTAGAGAAAGCAGTGCAGCAATATCTCTTGTAGGAGCAGTCATATACACAGGCCCCTTATAACCCATTTTGTATAAATAAGGCAATAAACCAACATGATCCAAGTGTGCATGGCTTATAATTACCGCATCTAATTGATTTATATTAAATTCAGGAATATCTAAGAATGGGAATTTATCATCATTTAGAGATGCAGCAGGATCTATCCCGCAATCTAAGAGTATCTTTGAAACAGGAGTCTGCAATAAAATAGAACTTCTTCCAACTTGTCTTGCTCCGCCTAAAAATGTAAGCCTGACCCACTCATTTACTTTTTCAGGATTCCATTCCTTGTAAATTTTCTTTCCAATATCATTTAAAAATTTTCTTCTGTAATTATTATTCGCATATAAAACCTCTCTTATGTTTTCAGTTATCTTGCTGAGAATTGCAGGGCTTCTCTGCACTTGAGGCATCCAAAGTGTTTTTCTCTTTATCTCTTCTAATATAAAGCCCTGTTTTCCTATCACCATTCCTGGTTTTTTTGATTCAATTATAACTATACTTCTATGAAAATCAAAAATAATATTTGTTATCTCTGCATCTTTAGGAACTATTTCTTTTATTTCTTTTTCAACTTTATCCTGCTCCATTAATATTTTTTGGTCAGCTCTTAATTCCACTCTTTTTTTTATACGGTTGACTATTTCTCGTATCTTTCCTTCATCATCTTTAAAGAATTTTTCATTGTCTGTATAAAGGACAATATTTGCTCCTTCAAATCCTGCTTCAGTTATACACCTTGGTAAACTTTCTTCTATTTCCTTTAAAATATCCATTTTATTTAAACGCTATTTTACTGCTACCAATTTCATTTTAGAAATTAATCCCCTTACTGGTCTACATATTTTGCTTGTATCTCTTGTGACACTTCTTTTTTTATCCCCTCTTTTGTGATAGTATAAATATCAATCCCATATCCAGATCCAGTATCTCTCTGTGTTGAAGACTTTAAAGCTTCTTTAGCAAGTTCAATTCCTTCTTTAATTGTCAAGCCTTTTTTATACTGCCTCTCTAAAAGTCCTAAAACATAAGGCATACCGCTTCCAAAATTTGCATCATAATCATTGACTTTTTCCACACTTCCTGCAGGCTCAATCGTGTATAATTCAGTTGTTCCATCTTCATTAAATCCTGCAATTAAAGTTCCTACAATTGATGGGATAGTTGAAAAATTTCTTATTTGAGCATAAGTTACAGCTGAGATTAAATTTGCAGCTTGTTTAATTGTTGGCCTTGACCTTGATTTAAGCTCTTTAAGTTTAAGTTCAGCAACAATTACTTTAGTAAGCCTTTGAGCATCTGCTAATCCCCCTGTCCAAGAAATAACAAGATAATCATTAATTTTATTCACCTTTTGCTTGTCTTTAAGCATAACTAAATTGCCTGCTGTAACTTGCCTGTCAGCAGCCATTATAATTCCGTCTTTGCATACAATTCCCAATACAGTTGTGCCTGTTTTTAAGATTGAATTTTTTAATTCATCGTCCATTTTTTAAGAATCAATTCTAACGCGTCTAGAATTTATATTATCTATAAATTTAAGGGTTTTATAAATCTTTCGGGAGCTTTTTTTGAGGTCTAAATTCTCCACTTTCCGTTTTCTTGAACAGTCTTTCCATCAAGTATAATCTTGGCCTTTTTCATATTTTTTACAATATCCCAATGAATTGAAGACTCATTTCCTCCTCCATTCTCTTTATAAGCCATTCCTAGAGCTAAATGTATTGTTCCTCCAATTTTTTCATCAAATAAAAGGTTTTTTGTAAATCTGTCTATTTTTGGATTACATCCTATTCCAAACTCTCCTATATAAGAAGCATTTTCATCTGTTGCAAGCATTTCTTTTAAAAAATCTTCGTTCTTTGAAGCTTTAGATTCTACAACTTTCCCATTTTCAAACTTCAAAAAAATATTACTAACTTCTTTTCCTGATTCTATTGCAGGATAATCAAATTTAATCCATCCATTTAAAGACTCTCTCACAGGAGCCATAAATATTTCTCCTCCAGGCATATTTTCTTCCCCTTTATCAGCAACAGCATTTTTTCCTTTAATAGAAAATTTCAAGTCAACCCCATCCCCAATAAGCCAGATATTTTTTCCCATTTTAAATTTATCCTTTATTTTATCAATTTGTTTTCCTAGTTTTTTCCAATCCTGCAAACAAGCATTATAGACAAAATTTTCATACTCATTTAAAGACATTTCTGCTTCTTGTGCAAGTGCTTGAACAGGATATGCAATAGTACATCTTCGTATTTTATCTTTCTCATTAACAATATAGTCTGAAATAGGATGAGTTACTTTTGCTCTTGCAGTTATTTTTTTTGAGTTAGCAGAAGTCAGTTCTTTTGTATTTATTTGAGTATCAATTCCAATGTATTTATTTGCTTGTTTTATAGTGTCCATCCAATACTGTGGAAAATGTTCTAATTGCTTTTTACTGGCATATTTATAATAAAAATCATTTATGGAAAGCCTTACACTTACAATAGGGTAAGCTCCTCGAAGTATAATTTCCTTGTATAATTCTGTTAAAAAATCAATAGCCTCTGTTCCTCCAGATATAATTACACTTTCTCCTGGCTTTACAAATACAGAATATCTTACTACTAATTGCGCTAATTTTCTTGTTCTTAAGTCTACTGGCATTTTTTAGAAGTCTTAGGCGACTAACCATCACCTAACATTTTCCATGGTTTGTTTTTTATAAAGTTTTCTATAATCTATAATTAGATAGTATAAACGCCCCCACGATTACTTAATCCTAAGGATTAACTTCCCAACATTTTGCTCTATGATATAAGAATTAATTTTCTTGAATTATCTCATAACAAGTTCTCTGATGGCAACCTTCATTCTTATTAACAATTTCACCAGAATTAATTGCTTGGTCTATTTCTTGTTTTGAAGAATACATTTTTAAGAAATTCGCACAAGTTCTATTATCTGGATAATTTTCCTTAATAGTTCTATCCCATGCCTTTGTTTGAACATTAAATTGCTCAACACATCTAAGATGATTACCTAATGTATCATCAATCACTTCTGTTTTGTTTGCAAAAACAATTATGTTGTTTTGATAATTAATGTTCATTTCATAATATCTTGAAGCACCACTACTTGTGCCATCACTTGTTAAGCGAAGAGAAAAATCTCCAGCAGGTTTATTTTTTACAAAAGAATATGCGATGTAACCTGCAAGAATTATAATGATTATGGCTAATATTATTACAATCTTATTTTTCATAAAGAGAATAATAATTCAATATTTATAAAGTAATCGTTCAACTCCCTTTTAGAGCACTTAACTATTTGGTCATACGCTGTTGTGGAGCATTGAACTAAATAAGCTCAAAGTTATTCGGTTTATGTAGGAGATTTAATCCTAAGGATTAACGCCCCCACGAGAACTTTAAATATATCCTTTATTCAATAACAGTCAATCCATTTTCTTTCCTAAATCTCAAAACATTTTCCACAAAATTCTCTATTTTTTGCTCATGGCTGACTAATATCAGCTGTCCAACATCCAATTGCTGGAAAACATCCCTCATTTTATCCAACTGCTGCTCAGAAAATCCATCTGTAGGCTCATCTAAAATAACAAGGTCTTTTGTCTTTATCTTGCTTAAGAAAGAATTTATCTCTTGATTTAAAGCAAGCCTATAAGCAAGAGCAACTGCAGTCCTTTCGCCTCCAGAAAGATAAGCATAATCAATTTCATAGTCCTGCTGTTCCATCACAGGTGTAAAATCCTCATCAAGTCTTGCATTAAAAGAATCTGAAACCAGCATGCAGAACCATTTGTTAAAAAGTTCAGAGAAATCTGTCTTCAGCTTAAACATGACATTCTTTTCTATATATGAAATTAAATTAGTAAAATCTCCAGATAGCCAGTTTTCTATTTCCATTAACCTGTTCATTTCTTTTTTTATCTCTTCACTTTTTTTAATATTCTTCCTCAACTCTTCAATATGCCTTGAAAAAACATCTATTTCTTTTTTCAGTTCAGCAACTTTAATTTCTGCAGCTCTCTCTTCTTTTACTGCCTTTTGCAATTCTTCATTTTTAACTTCATAAACATTATCAAATTTTTTCAGCTCAAAAACACTGCTTTTCAAAACCTCACAATGCTCTCTTAAAATTTTTACGTCTCTCTCAAGAGAAGCATTATTTTTATCAATATCTTCTAATCTTTTTTGCTTTTCTTCTATTTCCTGCAGTCTGACTTTTAATATTCTAAATTCATTCAGTTCTTTTTCTTTTCCATAAATTTCTAAATCAATTTCTTTTATCTTTTCATAAATTTCAGAATTCTCTTTTTCAAAAGCCTCTATGCTTTTTTTATTTTCCACATTATTAGAATCTAACCGATTCATAACATTTCTCTTGTAAACTTCATCAACATCCTGCAGACAAGTAGGGCAAATTTCAATATATCCTATTTTTTCCTTAACAGCATTATTCTCTTTTATTCTTAATTGAAGAGAACTCATTTGAGAGGTTATTTGAATGTTTTTCTCTCTTAATTTTTCCTTATCCTGTTTTAATAGCATAATTTCCCTTTCTAAGTTTGTAATTCTGTAATCTTCAAAATGCAGTTTATTTAATTCTTGTATCTTTTTTTTCAATTCATCAATCATTTTAGAATTATTAAAAATAGAATCCATCTTATTCATAATCATTATATTTGTTTTTTCAATTTCCTGCTGTAATTCTCTTTTTTCTTCTATTTTTTTTTCAATACTATCAAGTTCTTCTTCTTTTCTCCTCATTATTTCAGTTTTAAGAAACAGCTCTTTTTCTACAGAAAATAGGTTACTTTGTTTCATTTCCAGCTCATTTTCTTTTTCTATAATGTTTAATTTATCCTGCTCTAAACTTTCAATCATTCCTTCTTTTCTTCTTCTCTCTTCTCTCATTTTAATAGCTATTAATGTACTATTTTCTAATATTCTCTTATATCTGTCAATTCCAAAAATATGCCTTAGAGTATTTATTCTTGTTTTAGGATCTTCAAGAATTATTTGCTTCATTTCTTCTTGAGGAGTATAAACTGTGAATTTATAGAGCATGTTTTGTTTTTTTGCAAATTCTTCAGGATAATTCAACAGCTTTAAAACTCTAAATTTTAATTCTGTAACAGATATTTCCTCTTTAATTCCATCAATAATTATAGAACAATAGTCCTGGCTGACTGTTTTTCCTTTTTTCAATGTTCTTTCTATTCTTATTTCTCTATTGTCAATTTCAATATCAATTCTTACTGTTCCGTCTTTTTCCCCATTTCTTAATAACTCACCCCCTCTCTGCCCTGGCTGTAATCCAAATAAAGCAAATTCAATTGCAAGCAAGACAGAAGTTTTTCCAGAACCTATATCTCCGCTTAAAAGGGTTGAGCCTTTTTTGAATTCTACTTCTCCTTCTTTGTAGCTTCTTATATTATTCATATATATTTTTTTGATTCTCATTTTCTTTAACTAATTCCGTTGGAAATTGGAATTAAAAATCCGCAATAATTTATAATTCCTGAAACATCCAAAAACCATAGTTTTTTCTATTCTCATATTTAGGGTTTTTATCAGAAATTTATTATTTTTTTGAACTCATCAATCAGCCTATTCTCAAAAATTATTGTTTTCTCATCTTCTTGCTTATCCAAGCTTAGAGCATTCATCAATTGAGCAATAAGTTTATTGAGATTAGAGGGATTTTCACTGGAATAGATTTTTATTGTTTCTTCTTCAATATTTTCAGTGTTTTGGACTTTAATTTCTAATTCGGTTTCTTTTGTTTTAAGTTCATGCGTGTTTCTTAAAATAAAATACGCCTTTTTTGCTTTAGCTAACTCATTTATTTTTTGAAAATTAATATCTGATACTTTCCCATTCTCTAATTCCCCTTTAACCCTTAATAGAATAATTTTATCTTCTACATCTCTTTTATTTATTTCTTCTATTATTCTATCTGTTGCATACGTAGAATCATTGATTTTTATTTCAATAGCTTCAACATCTTTAGTTTTCAGCTCTATTCTGCTTAAAGAATTCAAGGAGTTTGTATCAATAATGTAAAAACTTCCCGACTGCAAATCTTCTAATTCCTGAAAATTATTTGGAAAAACAGGTCCAGGATAAACAAAATTTTGATACTGAAAATCTATATGCAAATGCCCAAGGGCATAATAATCTGCTGCTGGCAATTCCTCGCTTGAAATTGATTCTATAGGAAGAGTTCCTTTTGCCTTGTCTAAAGTTGTATGCAGCATGAAAATCTTGAACAATCCAGGAGCATCTTGGAATTTTACTCTTTTTAAATCTTCAATTTCCAAGCTTGATTTTTTCCCAGGATAGCCATAAATTGCAACTCCCTGATAAACTGTCGGGTTTAAAATTATAGAATTTTCTCTTTCTTCAAAACTAAAAACATTTTTACAAAAACCAGCCTTTTCCAAGACATCTAAAAATGTTTTTCCAGAAGCAGAATAATCATGGCTTCCTGCAATCAAAAAACACGGGATTTTGGATTCTTTCAATTTCTTAAAAATAGCAAAAGTTTCTTTAAGAATTTCAATTGGAGGATAAGCGGAATCAAATAAATCCCCCACAATCAATACAAAATCCAAATTTTCATCAATGCAAATATCTATGCATTTTCTAAAAGATTCAAGGTTCAAACTCTGCAGCTCTGGCTGTTTCCATCCCCCTAAATGAACATCAGAAATGTGAGCAAAGCGCGCCATATTAAGGGAAGTATATAAGAGATATATAAATATTGTTGGGGTAAAAGAAAAGATAAATAATTGATACAGCAAAATTTGTATTTGCGCAAACTTCCTGTTTTAACTTGTGAGTAAGCAAATCAAATTTTGGGGTGCTCAAGAACCAGACACGCCATACACTT
>ERZ1292629.957-Hain-H43-01um-R1-957-length-30523-cov-5_pt1 | contig 30523 bp, 30 predicted proteins | sample MGYA00564399_ERZ1292629 | MGnify/ENA primary metagenome ERZ1292629 (study PRJEB36523, sample SAMEA6512636) | groundwater metagenome | collected 2019-01-08 | study: AquaDiva: Metagenomics assemblies of 32 groundwater samples
AGGAAAAGGTCTACCCCGGCTATGTGCTGGTGGATATGATAGTGGACGACCAGTCGTGGTATGTCGTGCGCAACACGCCGCGCGTGACCGGCTTTGTCGGCTCGGGCGTCAACCCGGTACCGCTTAAAGACAACGAGGTGGCGGTTTTGCTCGGCCGCATGCAGGCGACCGAGGGTAGCGTCAAACACGCCATCGACCTGTCGGTCGGCGACCAGGTTACCATCGTCGACGGGCCGTTTAAAGAGCTCGACGGCAAGGTGGGCGAGGTGGACGAGTCGCGCGGCAAGGTTAAGGTGCTCGTGGCGATGTTCGGCCGCGAAACGCCGGTAGAGTTGGACTTTTTGCAAGTTAAACGAATATAAGTTACTCTCTAAATCTCTATGGCAAAAAAGATAGTCAAAAGAATAAAAATCATCGCAATGGGAGGCGCCGCCGCCATGACCCCGGCCATGGGCCAGGTCTTGGGCCCTGCGGGCATCAACATCGGCGAGTTTTTGAAGAAGTTTAACGACGCGTCCAAAGAGATGCGCGGCGACATGGTGCCGGCCGTCATCTCGGTCTACGAGGACCGCTCGTACGACTTTATCCTCAAGACCCCGCCCGCCTCGAGCCTTATCCTCAAGGCCCTCGGCAAAGAAAAGGGGAGCGGCAAGCCCAACACAAGCAAAATCGGCACGCTTACCCGCGCGCAGGTTAAAGAAATCGCCGAGCGCAAAATGAAGGACCTCAACGCGCACACCATAGACGAGGCGGTCAAAATAATCGCCGGCTCCGCCCGGAGTATGGGGGTCGACGTTAAGTAACTACTTCTCCAAAGTAACCCAAGAATATTTTAAGCCACTATGCTCCCGGAGTTCCTCCGAGAGCTTTTTGGTAAACAACTGTTCGTACGCGGGAAAGTAGGCGTCGGCCTCTTTGGTGTCGTCAATCAGCGTCAGGTACAGCCGGTCGGCGTAGGGGAGCATCAGTTTATAAATTTGCGCTCCGCCGCCGATAAAAATTTCTTCGCTGTCCAGCGCGCCCGCCTTTTTCAGCGCCTCTTCCGGGGAGTGTGCGACCAGCACCTGTTCGTACTTCAGTGCCGGGTCGCCGGGGTTAAACTCCGCTTCGCGCATTAGCACGATGCTGGTGCGCCCGGGGAAGGGTTTGCCCAGCGCCGCCAAAATAGAGTCGTATGTCTTGCGCCCCATAATCACCGGATGCCCCAGTGTAAGCTGTTTAAAGCGCTTTAAATCATCGGGGATAGGCCACAGGAGCTCGTTGCCGCGCCCCAACTCGCGGTTTTTGCCGAGTGCGGCGATAAGGCTTACGCGCGGGGAGTGGGGTGTGGGCATCATGGGGATAACGCCCCCACTATACCATCGGGGCCGCCGCAGGCTATAATGCGCGACATGCAAACGTCCAACAAAAAAGTCGTTACCAACCTCCGGGAGCTGAAGGAGAAGCTTGCCGCCCACAAAACACTCGGGCACAAAATCGTCTGCACCATCGGCTCGTGGGACATGCTCCACATCGGCCACTTGCGCTACCTCAACGCCGCAAAAAAACAGGGGGACATACTGGTGGTCGGCGTCGACAGCGACCGCGGCATTAAGGCGTATAAAGGTCCCCTGCGGCCGATTATCCCGCAAGAGGAGCGCATGGAGATGCTTTCGTACCAGGACTGCGTCGACTACGTTACGCTCACCGACGATATAGACAAACAAGGCAGGTGGCAATACGAGATACTTAAAAAGCTCCCCGTCGATATTTTTGTCGCGGTGTCCGGGAACAGTTACACCGCGGAGCAAAAAAGAACCATAAAAAAGTTCTGCAAGCTCCAAGTGCTCCCGCGGCAAGCCGAAAAGACTTCTTCAACGGATATCATCCAAAACGTGCTCAAGAACCACCTGATAGACATGGTGGGGCACTACAAATCTCACTAATGCGCCGCACCCTTATCCTCCACACTCCCGTAATTCACAAAGGGTATTTGGATTTTCTGAACAAATTCGCCGGCTCCGTTGAAAAAGTTTACCTTGTCCCGGAGTCGATGGTTGAGGGGCTCTCGACTATAAAGCCCGACATAGCTTCGCTCCCCGCGAAAGAGGTGGCCCGGCTGCTGAAAAGCATGGGGTACGGGGAGGTAGAAGTTTTTTTAAAAACGAAGGCGGCCGCATTGGCAAAAAAACCGCTGCTCTTCGTCGACGACCGCGTATCCCGCGCGCTGCGCGATAAGTACTTCGCCAAAAGCAATGTGCGCATGTCCCCGGTGTTCCTCCGCTGGGACGTTGACTCGGTTTTTAGGGAAGAGAGTCTGACTGTCGCCAAAACAAAAGCGCCGTTCGACCGCCGCATGATGGGGGAGGCAAGAAAAGAGGCGCAAAAAAGCAGCGACTGGTGGCGCCAAGTAGGGGCGGTCCTGGTAAAAGGAAAAAAGGTGCTCTCGAAGGCCTTCAATGAAGCGATGCCGAGCGACCACACACCCTACCAACTTGGTGCCGTGCGGGACTTTTTAAAACCGGGGGAAAAGCCCGAAATGGTCGACGTCATTCATGCCGAACAGAAAATAATCGCGAACGCGGCAAAAAACGGCCTCTCTCTGCGGGGCACCGCTTTGTATGTCACTCACTTCCCGTGCCCGGTATGCGCCAAACTTATAGCGTCCTCGGGCATCGCGCGCTGCTATTTCGCCGAGGGTTCGTCGTCTCTGGCGGGCGGCCGTCTGCTGGAGCGCGCGGGGGTTAAGCTGATGCGGGTCGTCTGATACTATACAGCGATGAAACACCCTGAAGAACAATATCTGGACCTCCTGCGCGACGTACTTGAGAACGGCCAGGGCAAGAGCGACCCGCATGGGGTCGGGAGTATTGCGGTCTGCGGCAGGATGTCGCGCTACAACCTGGAGGACGGATTTCCGCTCCTAACTACAAAAAAACTTTCTTTTAAATTTATCGTCCACGAATTGCTGTGGTTCCTCAGCGGAGAGAGCCGGATAGACTATTTGCACAAGCACGGCGTTACTATATGGGATGAGTGGGCCACTAAAGAAAATGCCGCGAAGTACGGTTTAGAGGAGGGGGACCTCGGCCCCATATACGGCCCGCAGTGGAGGCATTGGAAGACAACGACCGGCGGCGAGATAGACCAGATACAAAAACTGATAGACGGACTCAAAGAGCATCCGGACTGGCGCCGCCACATGGTAACGGCCTGGAACCCGGAGTTTGTCGACCGTGTGTTTGTCGCCCCCTGCCACGGCATTTTTAAGTGCTTTGCGGTTAACGGCGAGCTGTCGCTGCACATGTTTCAGCGCAGTGCGGACGTTTTTTTGGGCGTGCCGTACAATATCGCGTCATACTCGCTTCTGCTTATGATGATTGCACAGGTGGTCGGCATGAAACCGAAGGAATTCGTCCACACCACGTCCGACACCCACATCTATAACAACCACTTTAACGAAGCGCGCGAACAACTAACCCGCACGCCGCTGCCGTTCCCGACTGTGACGCTCAACCCCGACGTTAAAAACATCTTCGACTTTAAGTTCGAAGATTTTAAGCTGAACAACTATCAGGCACACGGAAGCATAAAGGCCCCTATTGCCATCTAGCCGATAGGAAAGTTTACGGTCTTGCCTATGCCCGCCTTGGTTTCTTGCGGGTAAATAAGGTGCGCATGCAGGTGCGAAACGGTTGCACCGGTAAAGTCGCTGTCGCCGAAGCGCATGGTGAGTCCGCCACCTTTTATTTTGTAGCGTTTGACCGCCCACGTCGCAAGCGAAAGAATTGTCCGCATGTCCGCGGCTTTTAGCTCCCCAAGCGTCTCGTGGTGCTTGGTCGAGATAATAAGAAAATGTTTTTGGCTGTTTTTGTACGGCCACCGGCTTTCGGTGATAAACCAGCCGCCCATTTTTTTGAGGGCAGGTTTTTTGTGGTACTTAAAGTTCTCGGGGCAAAACGGGCAATGTCCGATGGACGCGATGGAGTTGATGATTTCGCCGTACCCGCCGCCTTTGGCGAATCGGGGGTTTACCAATTTTTTGCCTTTTTTCTTCATCGCCATCCATCATAGCGCATTGGGGCGGGGGTGGTACAATCCGCCTATGGATTTTGACGAGTATCAAAAACTGGCCGGCCGTACGGCCATGTACGCCAAGCAAGACAAGGAGTTTATTCTGATGTATCTGTGCATGGGTATCGCGGGCGAGGGCGGCGAGGTTATTGAAAAGATAAAAAAAGTCATTCGCAATGACGGTGGGGCGATCTCCAACGAGAAACGCCAGGACCTTAAAAAAGAAATTGGCGACGTGCTGTGGTACCTTTCGCAACTCTCGGGGGAGCTCGACGTGCCGTTCGGCGACGTCGCGGAAGCAAACATAAAAAAGCTCGCCGACCGCCAAGTGCGCGGCGTGATTAAAAGCGAAGGCGACACCCGATAACTACTATGAATCTCTACAACCATATACGCAAAGAAGACAAAGACCTTTACAAACTACTCATCGCCGAAGAAAAGCGCCAGAGGGAAGGTTTAGAGTTGATACCGTCGGAAAACATTGTCTCGCAAGCGGTCCGCGAAGCGATGGGCTCGTGCCTCACCAACAAATACTCCGAAGGATATCCGCATGCGCGCTACTACGGCGGCAACGAAGTTATCGACGACATCGAGACGCTCGCGCGCGAGCGGGCCAAAAAAATATTCGGCGTGCCGTACGTCAACGTCCAGCCCTACTCCGGCTCGCCGGCGAACTTGGCGGTCTACCTGGCCACCTGCCAGCCGGGCGAGAAGATTATGGGCCAGTTGCTTACCGCCGGCGGCCACCTGACCCACGGGTGGAAGGCGAGCGCCACGAGCATGTTCTACGACGCGGTGCAGTACGGTGTGCGCCCCGACGGCTACCTCGACCTCAAAGAAATAGCGCGTCTGGCCAAAAAGCACAAACCAAAACTCATTTGGGTCGGCGCGACCGCGTACGTGCGCGAGTTCCCGTTTAAAGAGCTGGCCAAAATCGCTGACAGCGTCGGCGCCTTTTTGGCGGCTGACATCGCGCACATTGCCGGCCTGGTGGTCGCCGGCGCGCACACAAGCCCGGTACCCTACGCGCACATCGTCACGACCACCACGCACAAGACGCTTCGCGGCCCACGCGGCGGCATGATTATGGTCACCAAAAAAGGCCTTGCCAAAGACCCCGAGCTGGGGACAAAAATAGACCGCGCCATATTCCCCAACCTGCAGGGCGGTCCGCACAACCACACAACCGCCGGCATTGCGGTGGCGCTTAAGGAGGCAAGTACGCCGGCGTTCCGCGCCTACGGCAAGCAAATCGTCAAAAACGCCAAAGCATTGGCCCGCACATTGGTGCGCGAGCGGGTCGAGGTGGTGAGCGGCGGTACCGACAACCACATGGTATTGGTCAAATGCGGCACGGGCCGCGGCGCCATTGTCGAGATAGCGCTCGACGCTATCGGGCTTACCACCAACAAAAACACCATACCCGACGAACCTTCGTCGCCGTTTTATCCGAGCGGTATCCGCATCGGCACTCCGTCTATCACCACCCGCAAGATGAAGGAGCGCGAGATGAAGCTAATAGGGGTGTGGATCGCCGAAGTCATGCGGCTCACGCAAAGAGAAGAATTGCCGGCCGACAAAACCGCGCGCAAGGCCTACCTCGCCGCGTTTAAAAAACGTGCGCATGCCGACCCCAAACTCGCCAAACTCCATAAACAAGTCAAAGCGCTCTGCAAAAAGTTTTCCATCCCCGACTCGTTCGTATAGAGAAGGAGCCCCGACGCCTTGGTCGGGGTCCCGACTGTAACGTCGGGATACAATAGCCGTATGCGGCGGCTGTGGCAGAAAGTGTTTAAGTTTTGGCAGAGGTACGAGCACCACTTCGGGGTGGTGGCTCTGCTCGCGGGCTTCCTTTTTGACTTATGGATAGCCGACCGGCCCGACAGCGTCGCCAACAACTTGTTTTTGCTTTCATATTTATTCGTGGCCGGCGCGCTCATCATCGTCCTCAACCTGCGAGAAACGCGGCGCAAAGAGGGCACCAGCGCGGAGCCGCTCTTTTTGCTCCTTATTTTGCAGTTTTGTTTCGGCGGTTTGGCGAGCAACCTGTTGGTGCTCTATGGCCACAGCGGCACGTTTGCGAGCTCGGCACTCTTTTTGGGGATTCTGGTGGCACTCATCTTCGGCAACGAATATATGCGTAGCCGCTACGTGCGTCTGCACTTCAACGTTGCGGTGTACTACTTTTTGCTACTGACCTACTGCATCATCGCAGTGCCGACCTTTATCTTCCACTCCGTGGGCACGTTGGTGTTTGTCATGAGCGGGCTGGTAAGCCTCGGCGTTATCGCCACCTTTTTGTTTTTGCTGTACGGCGCGGTCCTGCGCAGGACGGCGCACGGGCTCCACGACGTTTCTATTTTAGTCGCGACTATTTTTTTTCTGTTCAACGGGCTCTACTTTCTTGATGTTATACCGCCGGTGCCGCTGTCGCTAAAAAACATCGGCGTGTACCACACGGTGCTCAAACAATCCGGCGGCGGGTACCTTGCCGCCTACGAGGTACCCGAGTGGTATGCGTTTTGGCGCGACACGAGCGCGGTCTACACCGTCGCGCCGGCCGAGGGGGCCGCCACGGCCTCATGTTTTTCGTCCGTGTTTGCGCCGACCGGGCTCACCACCTCGGTGTACCACCGGTGGGAGGCGTTTGACCCCCAAAGCGGGGAGTGGCAGAGCATGGCGCAGATATCCTACCCGATATCCGGCGGGCGCGACGGCGGCTACAAGGGTTACAGCATCAAGACGGTGACGCCGGGGCGGTGGCGCTGTGACGTAGAGACCGCAAGCGGCGCACTCATCGGCCGCGTATCCTTTGATGTGGTCGCGGGCCAACCCGCACTTTCTCAAACCGTGCTTTAAGTGATAGGCTACAAATCATGATTCGCGAACGAATAGAGCAGGCCATACGCGCAGCAGTGGGGGAGAATGTTCCTTTTGTCGTCGAGCGGCCGCGGGCGCTTGCTCATGGCGACTACGCCACCAACGCCGCGCTTGTCGCCAAGGTAGACCCCGGCGAGCTGGCGGCAAAATTAAAGATAGAGGGAGTCGAAAAGGTTGAGGTCGCGGGCAAGTTCATCAATTTTTATCTCTCCCGCGCGGCGCTGGTGCCGAAAGAAGAAAAGGTTCCCCAGCTTAACGCGGGCAAGACCATTTTGGTCGAGTACACGAGCCCGAACCTTTTTAAGCCGCTCCACATCGGCAACTTGGTAAGCAATATTTTGGGCGAGTCGGTCGCGCGCCTTCTTGAGCGCACCGGCGCCAGGGTTATGAGAATTAACTTTCCCTCCGATATCGGGCTGACGGTCGCCAAAGGTGTGTGGGGGCTTCAAAAGCTCAGCCTCGACCCGGGCGACATTGCCCAGCTTGGTCGCGCCTACGTAGCGGGTACCGAAGCGTACGAAGGCGCCGCAAAGAAAGAAATAGAGGCGGTCAACAAGGCGCTGTACGAAAACTCCGACCCGGCACTAAGTAGCCTGCGCGCCCAAGGCATCGAAACATCGCGCAAACACTTGGACGGGTTGTGCGCGCGGCTCGGCTCAAAGTTCGACAAAGAGTTTTTTGAGAGCGAGTCGGGCCCCATCGGCCGCGAGCTGGTGCGCGCAAACATGGGTACGGTCTTCGAGGAGAGCGACGGGGCGGTGGTGTATCGCGGCGAGCAAGACGGCCTGCATACCCGAGTGTTCCTCAACTCGGTGGGGCTGCCGACGTATGAGGCGAAAGACCTCGGGCTTCTTAAACTCAAACTCGACACGTATCCGGATTTTGATATCACCATAACCGACACAGGCCCCGAACAGACGGAATATTTTAAAGTGCTGTACGCCGCGGCACGTAAGGTGTTTCCGCAACTAAAAAATAAAACGCTCGGGCATATTGCGCACGGCTACCTCAAACTTAGCAGCGGCAAGATGTCCTCGCGGCTCGGCAACGTCATCACCGGCGAGTCCCTGCTTGACGATGTTACCCTAGCCGCCCGCGGCAAGGAGGAGGTTGCGGTCGGCGCGCTCAAATATATGGTGCTCAAGTCGGGCAATGGCAGAGATATTATTTTTGACCCGGAGAAATCGCTTTCGCTCGAGGGCGACTCGGGGCCATACTTGCAGTACGCGCGGGTACGCGCAGGGTCGTTGCTCACAAAAATAAAAGAGGCGGGGCTCTCGGCGGGCACCGAAGACATGCCCACAGAGGCAAGCGCGCTTGAGCGTGTGCTCGTCCATTACACCGATGCAGTGGCTCGCGCGGCCAAAGAGCTCGAGCCGCATTACCTCACGACCTTTTTGACCGAGTTGGCGGCGGCATTTAACAGTTGGTACGCGAGCGAGCGCGTCATCGGCGGAAAGTATCCCGAGTACGGCGCATTCCTAACCGCCGCCGTCGAGCGCACCTTGCGCGAGGGGCTCGAGACGCTCGGCATTCCCGTCCCCGAGGAGATGTAATTTTTGTTATAGTTCTTGGTATGTCTGAACTCGCCAAACGGGAAGAGAAAATCCTTGAATTTTGGAATAAAGAGAAGATTTTTGAGAAGTCGTTGCAAAAGCCCGCGCCGAAGGGCGAATTTATCTTTTATGACGGGCCGCCGTTCGCCAACGGCCTGCCGCACTATGGCCACATCCTCGCGAGCGCCATCAAAGACGCCATCCCGCGCTACCGCACCATGACGGGCTACCGCGTGCCGCGGCAATGGGGCTGGGACTGCCACGGCCTGCCGGTCGAAAACTTGGTAGAGAAAGAGCTTGGGCTTAAGGCCAAGCGCGACATCGAGGCGTACGGGGTAGAAAAGTTTAACGCCGCGGCTCGTACCTCTATCATGAAGGATGTTGCGGATTGGAAGCGCATTATCCCGCGCATCGGGCGCTGGGCCGACATGGAGGCGGACTACAAAACCATGGACGCGAGCTACACGCAGAGCGTGTGGTGGGCGTTTAAAAACTTGTACGACCGCGGTTTGGTGTACGAAGGGTTTAAGGCGATGCACTTGTGCCCCCGTTGTGGTACGACGCTCAGCAACTTTGAGGTCGCGCAGGGCTACCTGGACATCGAGGACTTTGCGGTCACGGTTAAACTGCCGCTGGTGGACGACCCCGATACTTCGCTGTTGATTTGGACCACGACGCCGTGGACGCTCCCCGGCAACCCAGCCGCGGCGGTTAAGGCCGATGCGGAATATGTAAAAGTAAAAGTAGGAGGCGAATATTTAATCACGGCGGAGGGAAAGCTAGAGGGAGAAGTCGTAAAAAAATATAAAGGGAGCGAGTTGGTCGGCAAAAAGTATCTGCCGCCGTTCGATTACTTTGCGACCGAGTTGCACAAGCACAAGACCCATTTGTGGAAGGTGTACGCCGCCGACTACGTCACCATGGAGGACGGCACCGGCATCGTACACCTGGCGCCGGCCTACGGCGCCGACGACCTTGCGCTCGCGCAAAAAAATAAAATACCGCTCATCCATCATGTGACCGACGAGGGTAAGTTTATCGCGACTGTGCGCGACTTTGCGGGCATGCCCGTTAAGCCCAAAGGCCGCCATCTCGAGACCGACGCCAAAATTGTTGAATATTTACGCGAGAAGGGATTGTTGTTTAAAGACGAAAAGATAAAGCACAGCTATCCGCATTGCTGGCGTTGCGACACGCCGCTCTTAAACTGGGCGGCCACCTCGTGGTTTGTAAACGTACAAAAAATAAAAGGCAACTTGCTTAAGCAAAATGCGACCGTCGGCTGGGTGCCCGCGCATGTGGGGGAGGGACGCTTCGGCAAATGGCTCGAAGGCGCGCGCGACTGGGCCGTCTCGCGCGGCCGCTACTGGGGCGCACCCGTGCCGGTATGGCGCAACGAAAAAACGAAGGAAGTAAAAATAGTAGGCTCGGTTACCGAACTTTTGTCGATAGCCAAGCGCTCGGGTAACCGCTATTTTGTAATGCGCCACGGCGAGGCCTTGAGTAATGTACGGGATGTTGACGACCTCTCCGGCGACCCGGAAAATCATCTGACCGAAAAAGGTATCAACGCGGTTAAACACGCGGCACTTGATTTAAAAAAAGAGCAGATAGACTTTATTGTCGTCTCTCCATTTATACGCACGCGGGAAACCGCAGCCATTGTGCAGGGCGAGCTTGGCCTGCCCGACAAGGCTGTCGTAGTGGATGAGCGGATGCGCGAAGGCGGGAGCCATGACTCCGCCGGGGTCCGTCAACGTGTCGGCCAGTTTATATTTGAAGTTGAGCAACGGTATGTAAATAAAAATATACTATTCGTTAGCCACGGCTATCCGCTTTGGGTTCTCAATAATATAGCCGGGCACAAAATGTCGGACTTATACACGAGGTTAGATTTGCCGGAGCTTGCGAGCGTGTGCGAGCTACTGTTTACCCCGTTTCCGCACAACGCAGACTACGAGCTCGACCTGCACCGGCCGTATATCGACGATTTTGCGACGGGGGAGTGGCGCCGCGACAAAGATGTTTTTGACTGCTGGTTCGAGTCGGGCTCGATGCCGTTTGCCGGCAAAGGGTACCCGCTTAATAAAACAACTTTCGACCCGAAGAAATTCTTCGGCTACGCGCCAAGGGGCTACCCGGCCGACTTTATCGCCGAGGGGACCGACCAGACGCGCGGATGGTTTTATTCGCTGATTGTCCTTGGCACCGCGCTCTTCGGCCGCACGCCGTATAAAAACGTCATCGTCAACGGCATCATCACCGCCTCGGACGGGCAAAAGATGAGCAAGCGGCTGAGGAACTATCCCGACCCGATGGAGGTGGTCGAGAAGTACGGCGCCGATTCTTTGCGGTACTTCCTGCTCTCTTCATCGGTGGTGCGCGCCGAAGACCTGCGCTTTAACGAGCGCGGGGTAGAGGAGGTGGGCAAAAAACTGCTGATGCGGCTGGACAACGTGCGGAGTTTTTATGATTTGTATGCAGGAGCGGGAAAAGGTCTGACCTTGGAGAGCCCTGAGCTAAGATCAGACCTTAAGGAGCACGTGCTTGATCGCTGGATTTTCTCGCGCCTCGGGCAGCTCGTTAAGGAAACAACTCAAGGTTTCGAGCGGTACGAACTGGACATTGCGGCGCGCCCGCTCGGCGCTTTCATCGACGACCTTTCGACCTGGTACCTGCGCCGCTCGCGCGACCGTTTTAAAACCGAAGGTCCAGATAAGGCGGCCGCACTCGCAACGTTGCGCGAAGTGCTTATGGTTACCTCAAAGGTTATGGCGCCACTCATGCCGTTTTTTGCCGACGACCTGTATCGTCGCCTGCGCGCCGAGGGCGAGCCGGAGAGCGTGCACTTGTGCGACTGGCCCGCGGCACCGGCGGTTGACGAAAAACTTATCGCCGACATGGCCGCAGTGCGGCAACTCGCCAGCAAAGGGCTCGAGCTGCGCGAAAAGGCGGGTATCAAGGTGCGCCAGCCGCTCGGCGCGTTTGAGACTGCCGTGCCGGTTGTCGAAGAGCTCGCGGCTATTCTTAAAGATGAGCTCAACGTAAAAGAAATTAAGTACAATCCCGACCTTAAAGAAAACAGATTAGCTACTGAGCTAACTGCAGAGTTGAAAGAAGAGGGGATGTACCGCGACTATGTGCGCACTATCCAGGAGTGGCGCAAGGAGCAAAAGTTTTCTATCGCCGACCGACCGGGCTTGCTGATTAAAACCAACATCGACCTGGAGTTTCTTAAAAAGTTTAAAGAGGTGCTTAAGGAGGCCACGGGCCTGCTGTCACTTGAGGTCAAAGAATCTGAATCGGTCCAGTTAGAAAGATTGTAGTTCGATAAACTCACTATAAATAAGATACATGCACGAAAAGCACATAACCGAGGGGCTTGTGCTCGGCAAACGCGGAGTCGGCGAGGCGAATACGGTTGTCTTTATATTAACGCGGGAACTCGGGCTCGTGCGCGCCAAGGCAACCAGCTCGCGGCGCGAGCTCTCTAAGTTGCGCTACGGACTCGAGCCTCTTTCGCGCGGGCGCTATACGTTTGTACGCGGCAAGGCTCAATGGCTCCTTACCGGTGTTGACGAGGTTTCGCGGGAGTTTTTGGCCACCACGCCCGCGCAGGCCAAACGCTTGGGGCAGGTGGCGCGCCTGCTCATGCGGCTGGTGCTCGGCGCGGAGCACACGCCCGAGCTGTACAAAACGGTGCTCGGCGGATTTGAGAGCCTCGCCCACACCACAGAGAACGCCGACAGTGTCGAGTGTGTGCTGGTGTTGCGCATTTTGGCGCACTTGGGCTACCTGCCCGAGCTCCCGGCACTCAAGCCGTTTGTCGAGGATGACCAGTTTTCTCCCGAGCTGGCGCTCCAAGCGGCCGCCTCTCGCAAGCTCCTTGTAAGGCTGATAAACGAGTCGCTCCAAGCCACGGGGCTTTAGGCTATAATTAAGGCCATGTCTAAAGACAAGGACTCCGTTGAGGGTCTTAAGGACAAGCTCTACTCGCGGCATAACCAGGGCGGGATGCAGGACGTGCGGGCGCCGCTGAGCCACGAAGATTCTGAATTGCCGCGCGCGTGGAGCGCGCTTGCGTCGCGCCGGCCCAACCCCGCTGTGGCGACGCCGGAGTCGCGGATGAGCTTTGCCACGAAGTTTTTTATCGTATCGATCGGGTTCTTTTTGGTGGCGCTCGCGGTCGCGGGGGTTGCCTTTTTTTTGGGGCCCAACACCATCTCGCCGTCGAATATCGATATACAAATAGTCGCGCCATCGTTGGTTGACGGCGGCAAAGAGGCGCAGTTTCAAATAATTATCAACAACAAAAATCCCGCGGAGCTCCAGGTCGCCGACCTGGTTATTGACTACCCAAGCGGGAGCCGCAACCCCAAAGACCCGACGGAGCCCCTGCTCCACGAGCGCCAGTCGCTTGGCACGGTAGGGGCCGACAGCCAGGTTAAGCGCACCGGTAGCGCGATATTGTACGGCGCCGAAGGCGCGCAACAGACAATCCGCGCCACCGTCGAGTACAGCGTGGCGGGCAGTAACGCCGTCTTTACCCGGAGCGGCCAGGTGACCGTCACCATCGGCTCTGCACCGGTGTCGGTGTCGGTTACTACGCCGCCGCAGACTATCGCGGGGCAGGCCTTTTCGATTGATGTGGTGGTGCGCAGCAACGCGACGAGCCCGGTGTCCAATGTCGTGGTACAAGGGCAACTGCCGTTCGGCTATTTGTTGACCGGCTCGGAGCCGCGCGCCGGCGCCGGCACGCTGTGGCGGCTCGGGGCGCTCGAGCCCGGCGAGAGCAAAACCATCCGCCTCAACGGCACACTCGACGGACAGGACGGCGACCAGCGCGTGTTTAAGTTTTTAGTCGGGCAGGATGCCGACCCGAGCAACACGAGGGTTAAAGTGCCGTTCCTTATCATGCCTGCCACCGTTACGGTGACGCGGCCGTTTATCAGCGGCTCCATAGCCGTCAACGGGCAGTTGTCGCGCACGGTCGCCGCCCCGGCCGGCGGTGTCGTGCAGGGGACCATCAGCCTCCAGAACAATCTCCAAACGGCGGTCCAAAACGTGCAGGTGACGCTCAAGTTGCAGGGGCCGATGATAGACAAGAGCTCTGTTGTTGCGGGCAACGGTTTTTATGACTCCGCAAAAAACAGCATTGTATGGACCTCCGACCAGGACCCAACTCTGGCGCAGATGTCCGCGGGGGGCACGGCGCAGCTGAACTTTTCGTTTGCGACGCTCCAGCCGGGGCAGGGGGGCGTGGTGTATACCAATCCCCAGGCAACGCTTAGCCTTTCGATAACCGGACAGCGCCCGGGCGAGGGCGGCGGCGAGCCGCAGGAGGTCACCGCCGCCGCGACCACCGAGGTGACCTTTGCGTCGCAGGTCGCCCTCGGTGTTGCCGCGCAATACCAGGGCGGCCCCCGCCCGCCCATTGCCGAGTCGGCGACCTCATACAGCGTTTCGTGGACGGTTAAAAATGCCTCAAACACCATCGGGGGAGCCACGGTGTCGACTGTACTGCCGCCGTACATTACCTTTGTGTCGGGCCAGCAGGGTATCACCTACGACAGCGCGACCCGCACCGTGACGTGGGCGATAGGCGACCTGAAGCCCGGCGTCGGGTACACCAGCCCGGCGCAGACGGGGAGCTTCCAGATATCGTTTACCCCCTCTACCTCGCAGGTAAACACGGCGCCCGCGCTTGCCGGCTCTTCCTTACTTTCGGGCAACGACCGCTTTGCCGGCGTCGCCGTCAGCGCCTCCGCGCAAGCGCCGACCACCGTGGACAACGTGGCGCCAAAACAGTAAAACAAAGGTATGGAAGAGAAATCCGCAAAAGAACCGGACCGGATGGAAAAGCTGGTGTCGCTGTGCAAGCGGCGCGGGTTTGTGTACCAGGGGTCCGAGATTTACGGCGGGCTCGCTGGCACGTGGGACTACGGCCCCTTGGGCGTTGCGCTCAAGAAAAATATCGAAAATGCCTGGTGGCGGATGTTTGTCGACAGCACGGATAACATATATGGCATCGACACGGCCATTTTGATGAACCCCAAAGTGTGGGAGGCGAGCGGCCACGTAAGCGGCTTTGCCGACCCGCTCGTTGAGTGTCAAAAGTGCAAGCGCCGCTTCCGTGCCGACCATTTGGACAATGTTGAAAAATGCCCGGAGTGCGGCGGCAAACTAGGGGGAATGAAGCAGTTCAACATGATGTTTAAGACTACCGTCGGTTCGGTCGACGGCTCGGACACGACCGTGTACCTGCGGCCGGAGACCGCTCAGGGAATGTTTGTCAACTTTAAAAACATCATCGACACCTTTCACCCCAAGCTGCCGTTCGGCATCGCGCAAATAGGGCGCAACTTCCGCAACGAAATCGCTCCGCGCGACTTTATCTTCCGCGTACGCGAGCTCGAGATCATGGAGCTCGAGTATTTTCTCGAAGAGAAGAGCTGGCAGGCGCAGTTTGAGTACTGGTTGGGACAAATGCGTGCGTGGTTTAGCTCGCTGGGGTTTGAGCCCGGTGATATTAAAGAGATAGAGATACCGGACGGCGAGCGCGCACACTACAGCAAGCGCACGGTCGACTTTCATTTTAACTATCCGCACAAGTTCGACGAAATCGGCGGCCTGGCGTACCGCACCGACTTCGACCTCAAAAATCACATCGAGCACAGTGGCGTCGACCTGCACTACCTGGACCCAAACACCAACAAAAAGTCCGTACCGCACGTGCTTGAGCCGACGTTCGGCTTGGGCCGCCACGTGCTTGCGGTGCTTGCCAAGGCGTACACCGAGGACGAGCTGGGGGGGGAGAAGCGTGTCGTCCTCAAACTCCCGCCGCACCTCGCGCCCATCAAGGCGGCCGTGTTTCCTCTGCTCAAAAACAAACCCGAACTTGTCGCTAAAGCGCGTGGGGTGTACGAAATGCTTAAAAAAGATATTCCGCAGATTATGTGGGACGACAACGGCAACGTCGGCAAGCGCTACCGCCGCCAAGACGAGGTCGGCACGCCGTGGTGTATCACCATCGACTTTGACACGCTCGGCGAGACGCCCGAGATGAAAGATACGGTGACTGTGCGCGATCGCGACACGGGCGCGCAAGAGCGCGTCGCCCTGGCCGACCTGTCAAACCTCCTATGTGCTAAGATACGCGCATGAGCGAACAGGACCTCAAAGTCCACATTTCCTCGGGCTCCATCATCAAAGTAATCCTGTTTGTCCTGCTGGTGGGACTCGTGTGGTTTTTGCGCGAGCTGGTCTTGGTAGTGCTCACGGCGGTGGTTATCGCTTCGGCCATCGAGCCGGGCATCCGCTTTTTTGTACGGCACCGGCTCAACCGCATCTTTGCGGTGATACTCATGTATCTCATGATAGGCGGGGTGTTTTTTAGCGTCATTTTCTTCTTTATCCCGCCGATACTCAACGACGCGGCCGGCTTTTTGCAAAAACTGCCCGACACGCTCAGCAACCTCAACATCACCGACGTTACTCACGGGCTCCTGCCGTGGGGGCCGGTTTCGGATACGCTCTCGTCGGCCGACTTGCTGCGCAGTGTTTCGCAGACGTTGGCGGACACCACGGGCGGGGTCTTTACGACGCTTGCCGCGTTCTTCGGCGGACTCACCTCGTTTATACTCATCGTCGTCTTTGCGTTTTACTTTTCGGTACAGGAGACCGGCGTGGACGACTTTCTCCGCATCGTCTCGCCGGTCAAGCACCAGGCTTACGTGCTCGACCTTTGGAGGCGCTCACAAGACAAAATAGGCAAGTGGATGCAGGGGCAGTTGGTGCTCGCGGTCATTGTGGGAGTGTTGCTGTACCTCGGCCTGCTTATTTTGGGGATGCCGTTTGCCCTCCTGCTCGCGGTGCTGGCGGCGGTCTTTGAGCTTATCCCGGTCTTCGGGCAGATACTCGCGGCTATCCCCGCAGTCGCCATTGCCTTCGTCACCGGCGGCCCCACGGCGGCGCTTCTGGTCGCCGGCCTCTACCTGGTGGTACAGCAGTTCGAGGCGCACCTTATTTACCCCGTGGTCGTCAAAAAGGTGGTGGGTATCCCGCCGCTGTTGGTTATTCTTTCGCTACTGGTCGGATTTAAACTTATCGGATTCCTCGGCGTCCTCTTGTCGGTCCCGATAGCGGGCGCTATCCAAGAGCTGGTCTCCGACCTCGAGAAGTCCAAAGCCCGCGCGCTTGCCCGCGGCAATGCCAATGACTGAAAAAAAGTTTTATCTCACGACCACGTTGCCGTATGTTAACGCCGCTCCGCATATAGGCTTTGCTTTGGAAATGGTACAGGCGGATATCGTGGCCCGTTACCACGCGCTTATGGGCGAGGAAGTATTTTTTAATACCGGCACCGACGAGCATGGATTAAAGATTCATCGCAAGGCGTTAGAGACCGGGGTCACCCCGCAACAGTATGTAGACAAGTACGCGGCAAAATTTCGCGAGCTCACAAAAAAGCTCGACCTGTATCCGGATGTGCACTTTATCCGGACGACAAACCCGCACCACAAAGCCGCTGCGCAGGAGTTTTGGAAACGCTGTTTTGCAAATGGTGATATTTATAAAAAAGATTATGCAATTAGTTATTGCGTCGGATGTGAGCTGGAAAAAACGGCTTCCGAGTTGGTGGACGGCAAGTGCCCGCTCCATCCAAACATGGAGATTGAGCATATTCAGGAAGAAAATTATTTCTTTAGGTGGTCTAAGTATCAAAAGCCGTTGTTGGATTTTTATGCTAAAAATCCGGATTTTGTCCTGCCGGACTTTCGTTTTAACGAAATACGAAAGTTTGTCGAGAGCGGTTTGGAGGACTTTAGCATCTCGCGGCTTAAGGAAAAAATGCCCTGGGGTATAGAGGTCCCGGACGACCCTGACCACGTTTTATATGTCTGGTTCGACGCGCTTATCAACTACATCTCAACGCTCGGCTGGCCGGAGGATACCAAAAACTTGGAGAAGTTTTGGGGCACGCTCGAAAAGCCGAACGGAATCCAGTTTGCGGGCAAAGACCAGATTCGCCAGCAGGCGGCCATGTGGCAGGCCATGCTTATGTCGGCTGGGCTTCCTCATACGAAACAAATTGTAATCCACGGGTTTATCACCAGCGGCGGGCAAAAGATGAGTAAGTCGCTGGGGAACGTCGTTGACCCGGTTGCAATTATCGACGAATACGGCGTAGATGCCCTACGGTATTATCTTGCCCGGCACATTCATCCGTTTGAGGACAGCGACTTTACGATGGAAAAGTTTAAGGCTGCCTACAACGCCGACCTGGCCAACGGGCTGGGCAACTTGGCCTCGCGCATTATGCAACTGGCACAGACGCATCTTGAGCAGGGTACTCGACCTGAGGTTGCGGGTTTTCCGAAAGAATATACAGACGCGTTGGATAGCTTCGAAATTAACAAAGCAATTGAATTCGTTTGGCTACAAATCCAGAAGCTCGACCAAAAAATAACCGAAACTGCGCCGTTTAAACTTATTAAAACCGATCCAGAGGCGGGCAAAAGGTTAATTACTAAGTTAACTCAGGAGTTATATAGTATCGCTCGTATGCTTAACCCGTTTATGCCCGCCACCAGTGTAAAAATAAAAGAGGCAGTTGTGGCCAACAAAAAGCCCGAAAATCTCTTCCCGCGCAAAGACTGATGAAGCTCTTTGACGCCCACTGCCACCTGCAATTGCCGCAGTACGACGCCGACCGCGAGGCGGTTTTGGCGCGTATGCAAGAGCAGGGGATGGGCGCGATGATTATCGGTACCGATTTTGAAACATCAAAGGCGGGGCTTGAGCTGGCAAAACAATATGACTTTTTGTGGGCCAGCGTTGGGCTCCACCCGAATGATAATAAAGACGAGCACTATGATATATCAAAGTACGAGGAGTTGGCGCAGAATCCGAAAGTAGTCGCGATAGGGGAATGCGGCTTGGATTATTTTCGCTCAGAAAAATCAGAAGGACAGAAAGAGCGTTTTGAGGCACAGATTAAACTCGCGCAAAAAATAAACAAAGCCTTGGTGGTGCACTGCCGCAACGCCCACGACGATTGTTACAGCATTTTGCAAAAAGCTAGAATGAACGGATTAACAGTGCCGGTGGTTATGCACTTTTTTACCGGTTCGGGGGAGTTGGCGCAAAAATATCTTGATTTGGGGTGTTACCTCTCGTTTCCCGGGCCTGTTACCTACACCGATATGTACGACGAAAGTATTCGCCTATGCCCGCTTGAAAAAATGCTGGTAGAAACCGACGCGCCGTTTGCCGCGCCGGTGCCCAACCGCGGCAAGCGCAACGAGCCCGCGTATGTTGCCGAAGTCGCCAAAAAAATCGCCGCGGTAAAGGGTTTAACAGAGGAGGAGGTTGCGGCCCAAACGGTCCTTAATTCGCAACGTATTTTTGGGCTTGCAAACTAGTACAGTTTGTGCTATAATTGCACGGTACGCTCTTTCTTATGAGCAGAAGAACCTGGGGCCTGCTCCATGACGGAGTGGGTGAGGGGTTCTAGCAAATGGAGGCCATCGTGGCCAAAACCGAAGCTATCATCAGTATGGCAGGAAGTTACCAGACCACCGCTTCTGCGCTTAGTGACGAAGTAACCAAGCAGGGTGGCAGTCTCAGTCAGGCGGTCGTACTGCTGGGTACGTCCGAATATGCCAACGAACTCGGTAGCGTTGCTTCGATACTCGCCCAGATGTGCAAACAACACCAGGCAAAGCTCGAAGCCGCCGAACGCGTCAAGGTGGTCAACAAGACGACCCTCCTGGTCAACCTGGCTTCCGAGCCCAAACTGCCGTTCGACGGCGCCACCGTCAAGCATAATGCGGGCGGCGGCTGGGTGAAGGTCGAAAAGCGGAAAGACGGCCACCTCTACGTCAACGGCAAGAGGGTCGTCCTCCACCTCGAGGAAGGCCAGAAGGCCGGCGTCGTCGGGGGTCACGAGCTCCGCAAGGCGCTTGTCGGCAAGGACACCTTGCACCCCAACATCATGGACGCGCTGTGCGACTATGCTCCGCACATGATTCCCGAGTACTGCAAGCAGGACAGCCAAGGTCGCACCCTCTACATCTGCTTCTGGGAGGTCGTCTATGGCGACGCCGACGGCAGCCTGTGCGTCCGCTTTCTGTTCTGGCGCGGCGGCGCGTGGCGGCGGGATTACCGCTGGCTCGGCCGTGGCTTCGACGTCCAGGACCCCGCCGCGGTGTCCGTCAAGTAACCCTTAGAACTTGGGCGCTTAAACCTAACCCTCGTTCCCTCAACCCTCGGCCTCGCGTGAAAACGCGGGGCCTTTTCCTTTGCTAAAATACCAAATGGTAGTAGGCGAGTACGCGGGCGGCAAGGACTGCCCGCTGCCGAATCCAGCAAACTTGCGCCGAGAGTTTCTTTGTCTGCGGATTAAGAAAGAGTGGTGCCTGCGAGCTTAAAAAAATAGAAGATACTTGGTGCGGAGAGCTAGGGCATTATGATGCCAAATTCGATACAGCCCGGAGAGTACTCGATGGGCAGTGGCACAGGCGGCTCCCCGCACAAATGGCAACGCCGACGGCAACCTGTACGTCCGCTATCTGTACTGGAACGACGGCGCGTGGCAGCGGAATTACAACTGGCTCGACAATGACTTCGACGTCCAGAACCCCGCCGCGGTGTCCGCAACTCTCTTCATTTCTCCTCCGCCCGCGCGGGGGAGTTTTGCTGGTCCTGAGCTTGTCGAAGGATTTGTCCTTGCCATCCGCCGAGCATTTTGCCGACGTCATCTACCTGGGCGGAGAGGGCGATGTATCTTTTGTCGCGCAAAGACTTTGTTTCCCACAAAACCATGAGTAATAGTTGGACGGTGTTCAACTTTCTTATGGCACTGCTTACAAAAGGCAATTTCTTATCCCGCGGCAAAAATTCCGCCCCCGATATCGCTTCCATGGTCTCGATAAACAAACAGTCTACTCTTTCGCCGACGGTATAGCGGTGAATCTTCGGCAGAGTAGAATAATATTCATGCCACAACAAGTAAGCCTGTTTGACCCGCTCCAAAACCGGCAACAAACTCCTGCGGGGGGGGGTCGTCAAAGAAGTATTTTCGCTCATACGTATGAAGATATCATTTCTGTCGAAAATTTGCTCGAAGCGTGGAAGGAGTTCCGCCGTGGCAAGCGCAAAAAGCTGGATGTCCTCGAATTTCAGCATGACTTGATATATCAAGTCACAGAGCTCCACCACGACCTAGTGAGTCAGACTTACAGGCATGGTGGGTATAAACACTTCCGCATCAGTGACCCCAAGCCCCGCGACATCCACAAGGCATCCGTGCGCGACCGGCTTTTGCACCACGCCATATACCGCAAACTCTACCCATTCTTCGACCGCACTTTCATATCCGACTCCTACTCCTGCCGCCTAGGGAAGGGCACGCACAAAGCAATGAATCAGTTTAGAGATTTTGCCTACCAAGTATCCAAAAACCACACCCGCACCTGCTGGGTACTCAAATGCGATATCCGCAAGTTCTTTGCGAGCATAGACCACCAAACCCTCTTTGCAATTCTTGAGAAATATATACCCGACCAAAATATACTTTGGTTGTTGCGCGAAGTGGTCTCCAGCTTCCAGACCAAAACTTGGACACCCCGTGTCCAAGTTTTGGCCAAGGGCTTGCCGCTCGGCAACTTGACCAGCCAGCTGTTAGTAAATATCTATATGAACGAGTTCGACCGGTTTGTTAAGCACAAACTCAAAGCAAAATACTACATACGGTATGCCGATGACTTCGTACTTCTTTCTGATAACAAAACCGAGTTAGAGAAAAGACTGGCGATTATCGTAGTCTTATTGCGTGATGAATTAAAATTACAACTACACCCAAATAAAGTATCAATACAAACTTTTGCTTCGGGCGTCGACTTTTTGGGCTGGGTGCATTTTATCGGCTACCGGGTGTTGCGGACAGCGAGTAAGCGGCGGATTTTTAAAAAACTGCAAGAAAACAACAAAAAAGAAGTCATCGAATCGTATCGCGGGCTGTTAGGCCACGGCAACGCGCATAAGTTGCGGCAAAAATTGTGATGTGGTAAGGTACCTCCATGGCAGAAACAGCGCAGGCCCCCGCGGCCTCCACCCAAGCGCCGCCGAAAGACTCCCGCCCCGTGTATGAGGTGGGCTTTCACCTTATACCCTCTATTACCGAAGAGGGTCTTGGCGCCGCAGTAGAAAAAGTCCGTGCGCTCCTCGGTGACGCGGAGATTATCGCGCAGGGCTTCCCCCAAAAGATGACACTCTCGTACACTATCGAGCGTGCCAACGCCGGCAAGCGCGACAAGTTTACCCAGAGCTACTTCGGCTGGGTTAAATTCGCGGTCCTTGAGCGCGGCGGCATCCCCGCGCTCGAAAAAGCGCTCACCGCCGAAACGGAAGTCCTGCGCTTTTTGATTATCGAGACGGTCCGCGAGGACATCAAAGAGGCGCCGCGCCGGGCGGTCTTTAGCTCCGACCGTCTGGAGGGCAAGACTATCGAGAAGCCCGCGGGAGCCGCAGAAAAGCCCTCTGAGGTTTCGGACGCGGAGCTTGATAAATCAATAGAGGCTCTTACTGGGTAAGTAGCAAGTATCAGGTATCAAGTATCAAACAAGTAACAAGTAATTAAAACTTAAAAATATGAACCTGATACTTAATAACTTGTTTGACATTTGTTACTTGTAATTTGATACTTAATTTATATGTATTTAAACAAAGCAATGGTGTTCGGCAACCTGACCCGCGACCCGGAGGTCCGCGCGCTCCCCAACGGCGGCAATGTCTGCTCGTTCGGTGTTGCTACCAACCGCGTCTACAAAAAGGCCGACGGAAGCAAGCAGGAGGAGGTTGAGTTCCACAACGTGGTTACCTTCGGCAAGCTTGCCGACCTCTGCGGGCAGTACCTTAAAAAGGGGAGCTCGGCCTACATTGAGGGGCGGCTCAAGACCCGCAACTGGGATGACAAGGACAGCGGCAAAAAGCAGTACAAGACCGAGATAATCGCCGAGACGGTGCAATTCGGCCCCCGCGGAGCCTCAACTGGCGGCGGCGCGCCGCGTAGCAACGCGCCGGTAACCGACGCCGAGGCTCCTCAGAAATCACCGAAAGACGACGCTATCGATTATCCGACCGAAGACATTAACCCCGACGACATACCGTTTTAAGTTTACTTAAAACAAATTAAAGAGAAAATAAAACTATGGCCAAAGAATACGTACCCCAATTTCAACGCATCGACTACAAGGACACGGAGACTATAAAGAAGTTTCTCAATCCGCACGGTAAAATCATGCCGCGCCGCCGTACGGGCCTTAGCGCCAACGGCCAGCGCACGCTCGCGCAAGCGGTCAAACGCGCCCGCTTCATGGCACTCCTGCCATACATCGTCCGGTAAAAGCTCCGCGAAAGCAGGCCGGCGGGAGTACGGATAATTTTTTGCTAAAAATTTCCTCAAGTCTCGTGCCGTCGCACTTGCGAAGCCTCCCGCCAACCTCTTTCGCTCCGCCCTGTGGCGCTTGCGGAAGCAGGCGCTTTTTTGTATGGTTGGCGCAGAAGAAAAAAGTAGGAGGTTGTTCATGAAGCGCTACTGGAAAGCGTTCGTCCGCCGCCTCCCGATTTCCTGGGGTAAGCGGCGTATCGTTTTTACGATCGTATCTCTTGGAGTTGTAGTCAAGGTACCTCGCTTGCGGCTCCATCGCCTTTGGGAGTTTTGGAGAGCCGACGTTGTACTGATGAAGATGGAAATGCTTTCGAGCCCGCTTCCTGAGCCCAAAACCAAGGAACTGTACTGGGAAGGAGTACGTCTGGCGCTTCGCCGCACTCTTCGGCAGACATTTGGTGGGATAGGTGACAACTGGCGGGAGCGCAGCTTCTATAAATACTCCGACGCCACAACTCGCCAGTTGTTGAAGCCCACCCTGTTCTCTTTCTTCGGGCTTCTGAACATCCAACTTCTGGGGGAACCTTGTAAGGATACTGCGGCCTGTGGCGCCTTCCGCCTAATCGCGGGGAGTGAACTGAGCAACGACGGTCATCATTGGGACCACCCGTCCAACTTTGACCTGTCGAGCGGTCGTCCGCAGCTGCTCGACTATGGAAGCAAGGCCACCCAGACGATTATCAAGAAATTTGGGGCCAGGTTTCTGACCGAGTTTGACTTAGAGGCCGGGCGGGCACAAGAAGCTAGAGAACAGGCCTACTTCGATTCTATTACAGAAGGCTAAACCTCCCGGTTGGGAGGTTTTTTTATATCTCCTGAAATACCGGAATTAGGTTGACGGTTATCGAGACAGACCCCGCGCCGGTGCAGGAGAGCGTAAACCGGGTCGCGCCCGTAACGGGATTGGTGGCGACACCGGTGCCGCTCCAGGTACCTGATGTGCCCGCCGGCATTGTCACCAAGAAGACGCTCGCGGGCAAAGAGCGCACCAAGCATGTTACGGCCGGGTCTCCAACAAGGCCGGCGGCGCTCCACGAAAGGACTGCAGGGTTTCCCTTGCTCACTCTGTATTGCGCGGCGCTTAGCGAGAGCGTTGGGGGGATCGGGGTGCAAGAGCCATTGGTGAGCGTATAGCCGTTTGCGCACGAACACAGCGGAGGTACGGCATGCGGGTCGGAGCAGGTTGTGGGGAGGACGCACGCGCCATTTTGCAAGATGTAGCCGACGTCGCAATTGCACGTGGGGTAGTTTATCTGGTGTGCGCCGGGGCAGGTGCGCTCATTGGGCACACACCGGCCGCTACCGGAGCCGTACAAACTTGTGTTGCCCGGAGACCCCGGCTCCCAGTGCGTGCCGGCAGGACATACCGGATGTGCAATCACTCTCAGTGATTTACCGTAATTGTTCCAGTTGGAGTACTGCCCGGTTTGGGCGGCCGGATAAAAAATATACTGTCCGGCCGCTGTCGGAATAAACGTGTAACTCTTTGACCCCAGCGGGGCGGCCGTCCACATCGAAGCGTTGCATATATTGCCGGTGCCGCACCATAAATTGTTTTGGTAGTTATTGATTGCGGTCTTGAACAGCGTGTCTCCCGCCGCCGGTATAAATGTGGCCGAGACCGTCACTGCCTCGCCGACCGCGACCGTGATCGAACCGGTTTGGCCGTTGCCTACGATGGTAAGCATCGGTGGCGGTGTAAGGTATATTGCTACGTAGCCGTTTGCGCCGTTTTGCCCGGAGTGGCCGCTGGCGCCGCCGGAGCCTTGTCCACTCCCGTTGGTGCCCCCGGCATTACTGCCCGCATAATACAAAGCTCCGCTCTGGCCCTTGCCGCCGCCGGGCGTGCCTCCCGCACCGCCGGCCCAGCTGGAGTTGCCGATGCCGCCCGTTGCGATTACCGAACCGCCAAACGATGAACCGCCGCCGGCCGCCCCGGAAGAGGGATTGTCCCGGCCGCAAACAAACGGGCCGCCGGTGCCGCCGGTGCCGACCACCACTGTATATTGAGCGCCCGGTGTCACCGGCACCTCTTGGCCGGTGATATAGCCGCCCGAGCCGCCCCCGCCGCCGGTATCGGCGTCGCCGCCACATCCGTCACTCCACCGAAGGCCGCCTCCGCCGCCGCCCGCGCCGACGACCGTGACCCACACTCGTGTCACGTAGCCGGGGGCTGTCCAAGTGTAGGTGCCGTTGCTCGCATAGGTTGCCACGGCCGCCGGCTGGGAAGACAAACTTTTTTGCAACGATAATTTGCCCGTGCTCGAAAAAAAGGGCGCGTTGCCCGAGAGTACGAGCGCTACGCCGACAAGCAAGGCAAATCCCGCACACAAAACAACAAGTTCCCACGGCTTTTTGTCTGGGCTCATACGTATGAGCCTATTATACAACCCGTGCGGGCGGCCCTATTTCTTATCTACGCGCTCGACGTACTCTCCCAGTTCGGTATTGACCCGGACGAGGTCGCCCTCGTTGATAAAGAGGGGGGCGGTCACGGTGGCGCCGGTTTCGAGCGTCACGACCTTACTGCCGCCCTGGGCGGTGTTGCCGCGCACGGCGGGCGGCGCGTCTGTTACTTTAAGCTCCATTTTGATGGGGATTTTGATGCCGATTATTTTTTCGTCAAAAACCAGCGCCTCGACCAGCATGTCGGGCTTCATAAACTGCGCCCCCGTACCGATGGTTGATTCGGAGAGCATAAAGCGGTCGGCCGGATTCTTTTCGTCGCAAAACCACCGCTCGCCCTGCCTACCGGCAGGCAGGCCTTGTTTGGTGTAGAGGTATTTGACCGACTTGGTGGAGAGGTCGGCCTCGGAAGCCTTTTCCGAGACGTGGAAGGCCATCTCGGTCACCTTGCCGGTGACAAGGTGGCGCAGTTTGGTTTGGTTGACCGGCTTGCGCTGCTGTTTGCGGAAGACGTGCGCGTCGAGCACCTCGTAGGGTTCGTCGCCCACGAGTATTACTTTGCCTTTGAGAATTTCATTGTATTCGAGCATTGAGAGACTATATACTAGCGGTATGCAGTGGGTCAATCGCGCGGCACTCCAAACCTTGCTTGATTTTGTTGTGGACAGCCCGCACTCTTCGCTGTATCGCGACAAATACACGCGCGCAGGGTTGGCCGAGCCGGCGGTCGACGATTTTTCAAAATTGCCGACGCTGTCGCGCCGCGAGTTGGTCGACCTGCCGGTAGCAAAGCGTACGTTTGTGCCGTCCGGCGAAGTGCGCTTTGTCGCGTTTACCTCCGGTACGTCGGCGCGCGCGCCGCTTATCGTGCCCTTTAGCGACGTCGAGAACTACTTTTTTGAGCCCTCGCTCGGTCTCCCGGTCCTCCGGCCGCTCATTATTTATCCGCCGCTCAACAAAAACTTCGGCGCGAGTTTTATCCAACAGTGCCGGCAAGCCAAGGCCCCCGTCTCGCCGATGTTTGCCGACTTTCAAAACTTGGCCAACAGCGCGCTTCTCGCCAGAGAAATGCAGTGCGACTCGCTGTATGCCACCCCCACCATCGCGAGCCTCTTTGCCGGACAGGCGCGTGCGCAGGGTATCGAGCGGAATTTTAAACTACTGGCGCTTTCTTCCGAAACGCTGACGGCGGCGCGGCGCGCGGAGCTTGGCCGCGCGTACCCAGGTGCAAAAATCGCCAACTTGTATGCCAGCTCCGAAATAGGGCAGTTTGTCATGGCGCCCTGCCCCCGCATGATCGAGCGCGGAGTGAGCGAGTTTCATATCATCGCCGACGCGCTCGCGGCGGTCGAAATCATAGACGGCGAACTGGTGGTGTCTTATGGGCAGAACCGCGCCATGCCGCTGGTGCGCTACCGCACCGGCGATTTTTTTGAGGAGGGAGAGCCGTGCGCCTGCGGCCTGCCGGGGCCGACCCTGCGCTGGTCGCATCGCGACGCAGACCGCGTGCGCATCAACGGCCTGGAGTTTACGGTCGAGGAGGCCGATCGCGTGATGGGGGAGTTGCCGCACATGCCTGCGCCCGACTACCAAATACACTTCGAGCCGGGCGAGGGCGCCGCCGTAATGATGCGTATCGAGATAGTCGGCGGCCCCGAGACTCATGCGCAGGCCGCCGGCATTGCGCGCGACCTCCCCGCGCGCTGGCGGCTGTCCTCGACCGCAACGCTCCGCGATGCCCTCGATCGCGGACTGTTGTCGGGCATCAGCGTCGAAATAGTGCCTGTGGTGTCCGACCGCACCGCCAAAGCAAAACGCTTTGTCACCCATGTACGCTAAGCTCGAACAATACGGGTACGTCCTGCCGGCCCTCTCGGGAGTCCTTTTGGTGCTGACTTTTCATCCCTTTGATTTTTGGCCGCTGGGGTTTGTCGCGCTGATGCCGCTCTTTTATTTTATTACCGCTTTCCCCGGCCGGCCGGCATGGCGTACTTTTTGGGGCGGCTTTATCACCGGCGGACTGTTTGCCTTTGCACTGTCGTACTTTACGCTCATCCAGTTCCACTGGTTGCCCGGCGCGTATTTGTTTGCCGGTGCGGTGCGTTTGCTGGTCGTACCTATCACGCTATTGTCGGGCGCACTGGTGGGCTTGCTCTCGGTCGTCGTGTACCGGGCTTTCTACTCGCGTTCCATATTTCTTAATGCGCTCCTGGCCGCGGCCGTCTACACCGCCGCCGAGTTACTGCTCCAACGTCTCTTTGGCGGGTACTATCTTGCAACGTTGGCATACGCGGCCGTGCCGCTTCCGCCCCTGCTTAGCCTGGCGGCGCTCGGCGGCGCCCCCCTCCTGTCGTTTTTTGTCGCCTGGATAAACGGTTTTTTAACCGAGGCCCTGATAGCCTGGCGTACCCGGCCGCAGGCGCTCGCCCGTGCGGCGGCCGCATCGGCGGCGCTTTTTCTGGTCGTGTTTCTGCCGAATTATATCTACTTGCACCGGCCGCTCGCGGCGCAAAAGACGCTCTCGGTTGCGGTACTACAGGCGGCCTCGCGCGGGACAATAGCCTTTGGCACGCAAAAAAACGGCGTATTTTTTTGGTCGATGGGACAGCGCCTTGCGCAGGCCGCCGCGACCGCGCCTGACCTTTTGATATATCCGTTCTCGCCGGTCGAGGGTGCGCTGTACCGCTCGCAGGCTCCCGCGTTCAACAAAGAGGTGTTGGTGGCGAGCGAGCAGTCGGTCGCGCGGTTTCTGGCCGGGACTCTGCCCGCAAGCACGACGCTCATGACCTGGAACAATCTCTACGCCGACGGCAGTTTTTATAACGAGTACGAGTTGTGGCGCGGCGGCCGTGTTGTGTCTGAGTATCAAAAGCGCGAGCTGTTTGCCTTTATGGATTACACGCCGCGGTGGGCGCAAAAGTTTGGTCTTTTTTCGACGCCGTTCGACGTCACGCCCGGCACTCCCGACAATCGTTTGGTGCTCGATGGGGTGCCGCTCGGAGACCTCATGTGCTCGGAGCTCCACCATACTTCGCTCGCGCGTAGCGAGGCGCGCCGCGCGCCGCTTATTATCGCGGTCGGCTCAGAGGCGATGTTTGAGGACGATGTGGCGAGCGCCTTTAGCCTCAAGGCGGCGCAATTGCGCGCGGCCGAAAACGACCTGCCGGTCGTCCGCGGCAATATTTTGGGGCCCTCGGGCATCATCGACCGCTTCGGCGTTTTGACCGCGTACGCGCCCGCCGGCACGGCGGGCGCTATCGCGGGGGAGGTGGCGCTTACGGCCCCGCGCCAAACGCTCTACAACCGCCTCGGCGACTCTATAATATGGGTCGTTTTGTGTGGCATACTAGCCAGCGCATGGTACACACGCTCACGGGCAAAAACCTTACGATAGCGGCGCTCAACGCCATTGCGCGCGGGGCCAAGGTAAAGATTTCGCAGGCGGCTTTGCGCCGCGCCGGCCGCTCAAAGGAGTTTCTTGACCGCGAGGCGCGCAAGCGTATCATCTACGGCGTCAATACCGGTTTTGGGCCTATGGCCTCGCGCCTCATAGGCAAAGATGACCTCGGGGCCCTGCAGTACAACCTGGTGCGCAGTCATGCCTGCGGCGCGGGCGAACCGGTCGCGGACGAGTACGTGCTTGCGGCGATGGTAGTGCGGCTCAATACGCTTTTGCGCGGCGACTCCGGCGTCACGGCCAGCCTCTTGCATCTGCTCGCCAAGCTTATTAACGCAAGGTTCGCTCCGGTAGTCCCCGAACACGGCGGGGTAGGAGCCTCGGGCGACCTTATCCAGCTCTCGCATATCGCGCTCGGGCTTATCGGCGAGGGCGAGGTGCGCCTGCGCGGCAGGCGCATGAGCGCAAAGCGGGCTCTGCAAAAACTCAACCTTAAACCCCACCGTTTGGGGCAAAAAGAAGGCTTGGCGCTCATCAACGGCACGTCCTTTATGGCCGGCGTCGCAGCGCTGGTTGCGCACGAAGGGCGGCAGATACTTGCTATCGCCGTGCGCGCGAGTGCCTTGGCGCTCGAGGCCGTAGGCGCGTTTGACGACAGTCTCGCGCCGTACCTCCATGCCGCCCGGCCGCACCCGGGGCAGGGCGAGGTGGCCCGGTTGTTGCGCGCGCTCACCAAAGGCTCAAAACTTTTGCGCCCGCGCCAAGCGTTTGAACACTCCCAAGCGCTTGAAGAGGGAACCGTCGACCTTGAGCGCAAAGCGCAGGATGTCTACTCGCTCCGTTGTGCGCCTCAGATACTCGGGCCCATGCTCGAGACGCTCCGCATGGTTGAGCATACGATTGAAGTTGAGATTAATTCGGCGACCGACAACCCGCTTATCGACGCGGGGGCCGGCCGGGTGCTCCACGGGGGCAACTTTCACGGCGAATATATTGCGGCGGCGATGGACAACCTCAAGCTTTCGCTCGCCAAGCTGTCGGTGCTGTGCGAGCGGCGGCTGAACTTCTTTTTGCACGACAAGGTCAACGGCATCTTCCCGCCGTTTCTTAACACGGGTACGCCGGGGCTCACCCTCGGCCTGCAGGGCCTGCAGTTTGTTGCGACGTCGACCGCGGCACAAAACCAGACCCTGGCTTATCCGCATTCGCTCCACTCGATACCGAGCAACGCCGACAATCAGGACGTCGTTTCGATGGGCGCGGACGCGGCGCTGTTTGCCGCGTGCACCGCCGCCAATACCGCTTTGGTGGTGGCAATCGAGCTCGCAGCGCTTTCGCAGGCGTTTGCCATAACCAAAGGCGAGCGCAGGGCGAGCCCGCAGGGCAGGGGGCTCATCGGGGCGATACGCAACAGAGTGAAGACGGTAGCGGAAGACCGCCCTCTGTGGCGCGACATGCAAAACCTCGCCGGGGCGGTGCGCCGCGGCGAGGTGTGCGAGCCCCTTTTTGATTAATGTTTAGAGTATCGAACTGCAGCCGGTAAAGTGCGTGCCGTCGCTGCTCAGTTGGCAGGCGGTCGCGGGGGCGACACGCAGGGCTTTGCTGTCACCGAGTGCCTTGACGATAAAGGCGGTGACCGCTTGGGCGGCTACGGTTGCGGCGACAAGCGCGGCGACCATGAACAGAAGCATCGATGCTAGGAGGTTAGTAGTAAGGGTCATGGCTTTATTATGTTCCTGATTATTCAAAGCCTTCTACTTGCACAGGAGAATCTGATGG
>ERZ1292629.959-Hain-H43-01um-R1-959-length-30503-cov-5_pt1 | contig 30503 bp, 31 predicted proteins | sample MGYA00564399_ERZ1292629 | MGnify/ENA primary metagenome ERZ1292629 (study PRJEB36523, sample SAMEA6512636) | groundwater metagenome | collected 2019-01-08 | study: AquaDiva: Metagenomics assemblies of 32 groundwater samples
AACCTGGCTTTGCAAGCACTTGGCCGCGTTCAACATCTTCTTTCTTAAGACCTCGGAGCAAAAGACCAGCATTGTCGCCTGCTCGACCTTCATCGAGTGATTTGTTAAACATTTCAATGCCAGTAACCGTTGTCTTCTGTGTGTCTTTCATACCAATGATCTCGATTTCTTCAGAAACTTTCACAACACCTCGCTCGATACGACCGGTCACTACCGTACCTCGGCCTTCAATTGAGAATACGTCTTCGACTGGCATCAAGAACGGCTTGTCCAAATCACGAACAGGATCAGGAATGCTATTATCAAGCGCATCTGCCAAATCCAAAATTGGCTTTACGGCTGGATCATCTTTGCTTTTTGCCTCTAACGCCTTGAGTGCAGAACCGCGAATAATGACAGCAGTGTCGCCAGGGTATTCATATTTTGTAAGTAATTCACGAATTTCTTGTTCAACCAAGTCAATAAGTTCTGGATCGTCAACTGCATCGCATTTGTTCAAAAAGACGATGATTGTCGGCACGCCTACTTGGTGAGCGAGCAAAATGTGTTCGCGAGTTTGTGGCATTGGGCCATCAGTTGCGGCTACCACAAGTACTGCGCCGTCCATCTGAGCGGCACCGGTAATCATGTTTTTAATGTAGTCGGCGTGTCCCGGAGCATCGATGTGCGCATAGTGACGCTTTGCCGTCTCGTATTCTGAGTGGTGAAGTGCAATTGTAATCCCTCGAGCGCGCTCTTCCGGAGCATTATCGATCTGCGAGACGTCTTCTTTGCGAACCTTATTTCCTGCAAGGTCCAAGCAGTGTAAAATTGAAGCCGTCAATGTGGTCTTACCGTGGTCAACGTGACCAATAGTTCCTACATTGAGGTGCGGCTTCGAGCGTTCAAATTTTTCTGTTGCCATATTTCTCTATGTAAATGGTTAATGAATAATATAAATATAAACTAAATGATAGCGAAATGTACGCGACTTGTCAATTCGCCCGCCGTAGGCGGATAAACCTTATACTGGAAGCATTTCGAGCGGAAGTTGCTCTAAATCGATGTCTTCATTTGTAACTTCATCGGCAAAAAGCGCCTTTTCTTCGTCCATAAAGATATTTTCTACTTCTTCCCCTCTTTAATCAGCTCGGCTATATTCTTAGGAACCTCCTCGTATGAACCAAATTCCATAGTATAAGAACCGCGGCCTTCAGTCATGCTTCGCAGGTGTGTTACGTATCCAAACATTTCTGAAAGTGGCACACGCGCATCAATCACTTTTAAATTAAGGCGGTCTTCCATTTTTTCAATACGACCACGCTTTGAATTGAGATCTCCCGTAACGGTGCCCATAAAATCGGCGGGCACAATAACTTCTACCTTCATGACTGGCTCGAGAATCACCGGATCTGCGCGACGCGCCCCTTCTTGCAATGCCATGGATCCTGCAATTTTGAATGCGGCCTCACTCGAATCAACTTCGTGGTACGAGCCATCGTATGCGGCGACCAAAATATCTACCAGCGGAAAACCAGCGATAACACCACGGTCAAGCGCTTCACGAACACCTTTTTGAATCGCTGAAATAAATTCTTGCGGAACAACGCCTCCTTTGATCTCGTTTTCAAACGCGAATCCCTTACCGCGCTCTTGTGGTTCTACTCTAACGCGCACGTGCCCGTACTGCCCACGACCACCTGATTGTTTAATGTATTTGCCTTCTGCCTCCGCAATTTTACGAATTGTTTCTTTGTATGCTACTTGTGGTTTGCCAACATTTGCTTCTACTTTAAATTCGCGCTTCATGCGGTCAACGATAATTTCAAGATGCAATTCTCCCATGCCAGAAATAATTGTTTCGCCAGTTTCTAAGTTTGAACTAATGCGAAATGTCGGGTCTTCATCAGAGAGGCGTTTGAGTGCCATGCCCATGCGCTCTTGGTCAGCTTTTGTTTTTGGCTCAATTTTAAGATCGACAACCGGTTCTGGAAACACAATTTTTTCGAGAATAATTGGATGATCAGGATCAGAAAGAGTATCTCCGGTGGTGGTGCCTTTGAGCCCAACGATAGCGCCGATTTCGCCTGCATACATTTCTTTTACCTCTTCACGATGATTTGCATGCATGAGGAGAATTCTACCTACACGCTCTTTTTGATCTTTGGTTACATTATAAATATACGAGCCCGCAGTAAGCGTGCCTGAATACACCCGAAAATAGGTTAGCTGACCTACAAACGGATCGGTTTGCAATTTAAATGCAAGCGCAGAAAATGGGGCATCATCTTTTATCTCGCGCGTAATATCTGAATCGTCTTTTGGATCTTTGCCTTTTATTGCCGGCATATCAACTGGGCTTGGAAGATAATCAAGTACACCATCAAGAACAAGTTGAACGCCTTTATTTTTGAGCGCTGAGCCACAAAAAACAGGAACGAGTCTGTAGGCAATCGTTGCAGTGCGCAACGCACGCTTTAACGCATCGAGCGATATTTCTTTTCCTTCAAGATACTGTTCGGTCAAGGTATCGTCTGTTTCTATAATGCGTTCGAGTAAAAGATGACGCTTCTCGTCTGCATCTTTTTTCATGTTTTCTGGAATTTCACCTTCGGTGATTTTTTCACCGTGCTCGCCCGAGAAACGATATGACTTCATTCGTAGCAAATCAACAACACCTTCAAAATGATCTTCGAGACCTATTGGAAATTGTAAGGCAACAGCATTTGGAGTAAGGCGCTCCAAAATTGAACCAAAACTATTATCAAATGACGCGCCAGTGCGATCAAGTTTATTTATAAAACAAATACGCGGCACTTTGTATTTATCTGCCTGGCGCCACACTGTTTCCGATTGAGGCTCAACGCCAGCGACACCATCAAAAACAACTACCCCTCCATCGAGTACTCGAAGAGAGCGCTCAACTTCTACTGTGAAATCGACGTGGCCGGGAGTATCAATAATATTTATGCGGTACTCGTTTTCTTTTGTTAATTTTTCCTCCGACGCTTCAGTCGGAGCCCCGACCCCCGTTTTTTCGGGGCGTCGGGGTTTTCTCATCTGTGTGTGAATCCACGAGCAGGTTGTAGCAGCCGATGTGATGGTGATACCACGCTCGCGCTCTTGTTCCATCCAGTCCATAACCGCCTCTCCTTCATGCACTTCTCCGATTTTATGTGAGACACCCGTATAAAAAAGAATCCGTTCTGAAACAGTCGTCTTTCCTGCGTCAATATGGGCAATAATACCAATATCACGAGTTCGTTCTAATGGATACGCGCGCATATAGTGTTACCAGGAAAAATGTGCGAAAGCTTTGTTTGCCTCAGCCATTCGATGAGTATCGAGTTTCTTTTTGATTGCGGAACCTTCATTTTTGCTTGCAAGCACCAGTTCTTCAGCAAATTTCTTTGCCATTGGCTTTCCTTTTTTTGCGCGACTTGCGGCGATAAGCCAACGAAACGCAAGCGCAATGCGTCGCTCGCCCCTCACTTCGCGTGGTACCTGATAGTTTGCGCCACCAACACGACGGCTTTTTACCTCAACTTGAGGGCCCACATTGTTAATCGCAAGATTAAAGAGTGCAACCGGATCAGTTTCCTTTTGCATGCGCGCGATCTCTTCGATTGTGTCATACATGACTTGGCGAGCTACAGACTTTTTGCCATCGCACATTAAATAGTTGATACATTTGGCCAACAAAAAATCGCCATATTTTGGATCAGGCGCGATATCGCGTTTGTAATTTCGTTTTCTTCGCATAATGAATTATTTTTTGATTATTTTGCCTTTCTATTTTGACTTCGGGCGTTTCGCACCATATTTACTGCGACCCTGTTTGCGCCCTTCGACGCCTGTTGCATCGAGCACACCACGAACAATGTGATAGCGAACACCCGGCAGGTCTTTTACTCGGCCACCGCGCACTACAACGACGGAGTGTTCTTGCAAATTATGACCAACGCCAGGAATGTACGCTGTTACTTCCATGCCATTGGTAAGACGCACACGAGCGACTTTACGAATAGCAGAGTTCGGTTTTTTAGGAGTCTGTGTTGTTACCTTTATACATACGCCTCTTTTAAACGGCGAAGGATAATACACGCGCTTGTTGTGAATCGTATTGAAGCCAAAACGAAGAGCCGGTGCTTTTGCCTTTTCCGGCACTAGTTTTCTGCCATGTCGTACTAATTGCTGAATTGTTGGCATATCTAAATAAGTACTCTCGAGGATACCAAAGAAACTGCCAGCCGTCAATCTTTTATACCAAAAAAACGGCCCGAGGGAACGAGCCGCCACTGCTACAATTTAGAAGGTAAGAATTGGGAGAACAATTTCACAATCTCGCTCGCCAGGAGCGATAATCAAAACCCTTCCTCCTTGCGATATACATCCGACAACTGTTTTGAGTAATCCGAGACCTAGCCTGAACAACTCGGCGCGAGAACTACAACCATAAGCATTTTGTAACTCATCAACCACTGATATAGCTCGTTCTGGAATATCGATCTGTACTCTACAGCGATCAACCATGTGAAATCCCTCCTGTGTGAGTTAATGTAAAGACATCCAATACAACGTTATCACTGTGAGTATTTTTTTTCAATACACAAAAATGCGACTATCAACAATTCTGAGCGTTGACAGCGGTGATACACTTTTGATACACTACGGATATGCCAACGACAAAAAAACGTATCAATATTAGCCTTTCTCCTGACATGGAGCGCGCAATTGACGCACTCGCTCGTCGGGATGATATGCCCGAAGCCACCAAAGCGGCTGACCTTCTTCGGGCTGCGCTAGAAACAGAAGAGGATCAAGTGTGGGATACACTCGCCACCACGCGCGATACAAAGAAATCAAAATTCATCCCCCACAAAAAGGCGTGGATGTAAATTTTACAATCGTCTACCACGAGCTCGTTGTTACAAAAGATATTCCTGCTCTTGATAAAACATGGTGTGTAAAAATAAAACGATCTATAGAATCAAAGCTTGAAACAAAGCCAGAAGTTTTTGGGCATCCACTTCGAAGATCGCTTGCAGGGTATCGCAAACTACGCGTTGGCGACTACCGTATTGTTTTTCGTATTGAAAAGAAACTTGTGAAAATTTTAATTATTGCGCACAGATCGCACGTTTATCAAATTGCCGCAAAACGCAAATAATGCTTGTATAAAAGAAAAAGCGGCCTGGGTGAGCAAGCCGCTGCGCTTTTGCTAATACATATTATCGTCGGACTCGTCGCACAACCATGCGCTGCGTGATTTTTTGCGTTTGGTTTGAGATGCGCTGTCGATCGATCTTTTTGGTTGGCGACCATATAGAAGCCACAACCCCAAAACCAAAATGCCCGAAAGGACGAGTACAAACCCGTTGATCGGATCTTTGATATATTCAAGAAGATTCATAGCCTCACCTCCGATTCTCTTTCGAGAGAATTAAGGATGCTCACGATTGGAGAAATGTCGTATCCAGAGACTACATGCGTAACACCAAGTTTCTCAGCTCGAGCAAGCTCTATAGGATCGCCCGCCGAATGAATGATCGTTGGCGTAAAACGGTATTTTGGCCAAAGCCTAATCGCCCGAATACATTCTGCAACGGGGCGAAACCCGAAATCAGTACTCAAATCAAAAAGATCAAATTTACGCTCGTCTCGCGCTTTCTCCATAACAGAACACGTCATAGAGCCATATTGAATCTCTTCCCTATAGATTTTTTGTTCACCCGTCTCACGCATAATGCACTTCGTGTACAGTGTCATTGGTTTTTGACAATTTTTACTGTGCACCAACACAACTTCCGCATGAGGAAAATGAACCTTGATTAGCTCTTTGATTCGTTCTGCCCATTTTGAAGGCCAACTAGCAACAAGGATCCTCATATCGCCCCCTTTTCGAGTATTGTTTTAACTCAATTCAAAGTGCTTTGACCTCAGAATATACCGAGAACTCAACGCAAACAAGTATCAAAAAAATGCGGTGCCAAATGCTGCCACTAACGCCGGGGCAACGCCTGCAGCTATATAGAATAAATTTGCAAGAAGATTATATTTTTTCTTTGGACTCAAAACAATATGCGCAACCGCAGCAATACCAAAAACAGCAACCGCACTCACGTATATGGGCAGGGCATCTTGAATAATCGAATCCCACACGGAAGCATTATAATCAGGCCATGGAGCAGTTAAGAAAAATGTACTTAGCAAAACCGCAATAATGCTAATCAAGAGCGGAGCTAAAGAATACGCTGAGATACCTTTCATATCTTCTATAATAGAACGGCCTGCCGTGACTCGCAATGGAAATAAAAAAAAGCCGGAGGGAAACATTCCTCTGGCTCGGTGCTACTTTTGTATATAGCGTAAAAAGAGAAAATCATCGCTCTGCTTTACGCTAGAAAGTGCGAGCTTTGGCGATGTCTTCGGATCAAAGAGCACACCTTGAATTGGTGTTGGTCGTGCAACCGCGCGAGTATTCCCTACAAGACGAGGTGAGAGCGTAATAAAGAACTCATCAATATACCGCATAAACGACCCCCATACTGTCGGCCCGCCTTCGATGAGTAAAAGATTGATACCATACTCGCGCTTGAGATCCACAAGAACCTTACGCTCAAACTCACTCGGGGCAAATGCTTTGACAGTGGTATTTTCATGTTTTTGAATATTGAGCAACTTACCAACACTCGACTCAATGGTATAGATAATATTGCGAACATCGGATGCATGAAAAATATTTGCACTCAAAGGAATCTCCGCTTGCAGAGTAACAAGTACGCTCGTTGTTTCTTTCGGTTTACCAAGAGAACTTCTCGCGGCATCAAGCAACTCAGCACCCTCTGGATAAATATCTTGTGGCGTTCCAGTGCCATCGCGTTCCATATGAAGCGTGCCCCTGCCGAAAAGCCGAGCATCGGCGACCGTACGAAGAAGCGCCACCAAAAAACGATCGTTTTCATAACCGCCTGCGATGAGATTACCTCCTTCGCTTCCTGGAATATCGGAATACGAGATAATGCCATCAGCGCTTTCTACCCAGCACGCGATTACGCGTGGTAAATCAGGATCGCGCGGAGACAAAAATGCAAGTGGCCCACCGTATAGCTCTTCGATCTCGACAGGGAGAGCAAGCTCAATGCCACCCTGAAGTTCATCGAGTAAAGTTTTAAATGGAGTCATAGGCTCTATTTTCTCCTTTTATGTGTATTTGTTCAAGGCTCCATACGTACACTACGGAAGCCGAGCGTGCGAGTCAAATAAAAATGGTCGGGGTGGGGAGAATTGAACTCCCGCTACAAGCACCCCATGCTTGCGTACTACCACTATACGACACCCCGATATTTGGTGCGGGCCATGCATGCGTACTGCCGGTATATTCCGACGTTCCAGTCGGAACCCCGACTTCATTATTGATAAAATAGTGCGTCAGGGCTACACTCCGCTCTATTTCTTTACTACAACTTGTTGTTTATTTTTTCGAATACACGCAGTACAAACCTTAACTCGAGAAGTTGCACTTGAACCTGCGCGCACAGGCAAAGTAGCCCACTGAAGATTGGGTTGTTTCCGTTCCCACTTTGTTGGGTTATAATGAGCGCGCAGGAGTTTACGATGCCCACCCATTCTTGAACCCTTTCCACATGTCGCACAAACTTTAGCCATAAATCAAATTATTTATATCATAACCCTATGACAAACGCAACTGACACTATATTTCAAATAATCATTCTTCTTATGTCCGTCGTTATCCATGAAGTATCGCATGGGGCAATGGCGTACACACTCGGCGACAAAACCGCAAAATACCACGGGCGGCTTACACTCAATCCAATACCTCACCTCGATCCATTTGGATCAATTTTACTGCCACTCTTACTTATTATGACCAATAGCCCATTCCTCATTGGCTGGGCTAAACCAGTACCATACAACCCATACAATCTTCGAAATCAAAAATGGGGGCCGGCACTCGTTGGATTTGCAGGCCCACTTTCAAATCTCATCATCGCAATTGTTTTTGGCCTTTTGATTCGTGTAGCAAATCTTGGAGTATTTACTTTTATACCTCTCGCCACCCTGCAAGCATTTGGAACTATTGCGGCAAATATTACATTTATTAATATTATTCTTGCTGTCTTCAATCTTGTACCAATTCCTCCACTCGATGGCTCAAAGGTTCTCGCCGCCATTGTGCCATATCGATTTGCAGACGCATTATTGCGTTTTGAATCAATGGGGTGGGTTTTACTTATTGTCTTCATCTTCTTTTTCTCTTGGGTCATAAGCCCAATTAGTACTGCCATTTTTCACCTCATTACTGGGCTCTAATCTTGTCAGTATGTCATTACCGATAAAAAACATAGCAATAACTGATTTCGAATTTACCGGCCTTGATCCAACCCTCCACGAAATAATCGAAGTCGGCGTAATTGTTGTAGGTGGCGAAACAATGAATGAAATAACACGATTTGAATCGAAAATAAAACCGGAACACCTTGAGAACGCCTCTGGCGAGAGTCTCGCTATTGCAGGCTATGTTGAAAAGGATTGGGAAAACGCGCTAACACTTCATGATGCGCTTACAAAATATCTAGAAGTAACAAAAGATTGCATCTTTGCCGCATGGTGTAGCCCCTACGACTGGATATTTTTACTTGAAGCATTTAAGAAAACGGGCATTAAAAATCCTTTTGGACACCGTTCGATTGATTTATTTACTGTTGCGCACGAGAAATTAAAAAACAAAGAAGACATAACCGGTCTCGGCCTTTCAAGTTTGTGTACCTATTTTGGAATTCCTAAAGAACCAATACCTCATCGCGCCATAAACGGAGCTCAAAGCGCATTCGACATATATAAAAAATTACGCGAACTACAATAAGAATCAGATATTAAAAAAAACTGCCCGCCCCATTGATTCCGTAGGGGCGGGCTTTCCTTATCTCTCACTACTCCTTTTCTTTTTGCTTGTTTTTTTGTTTTTGTCGCCGAATTTTACCGTAATGAATGGAGAGCCACGTCAGCAAGAAGACAAAACCCATGACAACTCCTACCGCGGCCTCTGACGACCCATCGTCGGCATCGAACATCAACGTTGGGAAAAAATCTCCCGTAGGCAACTGGTACGCGTGGGCGCACCATGCGACTCCTCCAGTTACAAGAAGCAACCACGCGGGGCTGCTGGCAAGCCCACTTGCCAGGAATCCAAACACCAGAAACTGCAAGAAAACGAGCCTTTCTGCAGAGTCTGGCGCTTGGAAATACACAAGATTGTAATCCAAGCCCCACCGATAAAATCCTCCTTTCAGAATTACTACCACCGCCTCAAGGATCAGCCACCCAACTACCTCGATCGCAAAACACCGAAACAGCATCTTCCTAATTGCCGAGTTCTCCATTAGAACCTCCTTTGGATAGAGTTTAGCCCCTCTTATCCGCTATTTGGTTCCGGGGGTTACATCTAAGAGCGTATTTTACTACAATAAAGATTTTTTGTCAATAGCCCTTGTGTGCTGTAAACGTTTTTGAAATGTGAGTGTAGATTATTCTTTTTTCATCAAAGAAGAATATATATCTAACAAAGCAAAAAGCAAGCTCATAACAAGCGGCCCCAGCAAGAAACCAATAGGCCCAAACAACCCCAGACCGCCCAAAACAGACAGCAAAATAATTAATGGATGAAGCTGCATGCCGCGCCCAACTAACTTTGGGCCCAAGAAATTATCAATAAGACCCACTGCCACTACTCCCCATATCGCAAGACCGACGCCAAAGGCTACATCTCCCTTAAGAAAAAGATATAAAATAGCCGGAGCAAGCACGAGCGAAGTACCAACTCCCGGGATAAGTGCTGCAATAGCTGCTACACTTCCCCATAGAACAACATTCTGGATTCCAAAAATTGCAAAGCCGATCGAAGTAAGCACTCCTTGGATCAAAGCAATCAAAAGACTTCCTTTCATTACTGAATTCACCGCCACTCCAAGCTTCCGCGAAATTGCCTCATCGTCAGCATCCGAAAGTGGGCTTAGATAAACAAGAGCCATTTTTAATTTCTGCCCATCTTTCAGCAAATAGTACAAAGCAACTAAAAATAGAAGTGAGCTTATCACAATATTCGTAAAACTCTCAAATACAAGACCGAGATTCCCAAGGAGCCAACTGAGCCATTGTCTAAGATATTGATCAATATTGAAAGAAAATTCTTGTACGAAAGGGAAATATTTTTGTAAATTATTTTGTAAAGCACTCACCGCATCTAAAACCACATCCCTTTTGTGATCATTAGCGAGAACAATATACAGCTGTTCGGCTTCTTGAAAAATTTGCATTCCCAAAAATATGATCGGCGTAAAAATAAGAACTACAACAATGAGTACTGTCGCGAATGCCGAAAGATTCTGCCAGCCATGAGTAATAGTAACTATTTTTTTATACACTGGGTGGAAAACAGTCGCAAAAACCATCGCCAAAACAAGCGCATACAGAAAGGGTTGAAAAATTAAAAAAGCTAAAATAAAAGTCCCTAAAAGAGAGGCTAACAAAAAATACAATTCCGGTTTTCGCTCGCTCATACCTATTGTATTATATCTTAAATAATAATTTTTTCATACCATCATGGCTTTTCTCCGAAAAAAATATTTTCTTAATTCCTCAACAAAAATTATAGACGATGCAACTAAAATGATCGTAAGCCACTCTACTCCTGTAAGCGATGTTGTATGTAAAAACTTTTGCATGACAGGATTATATATTACCAAAAACTGTAAACACATGACCATACCTGTCGCCCCTATTAAATATTTGTTAGAAAATGGGTTTAGTTGAAAAATTGATTTTGACTCATGTCGACAATTCCATGCATTAAACCATTGGAAAATCGCTAAAACCGTAAGCGACATTGTCCAGCCTTTTACAATATCTACCGCATAGTACTCTTTGAAAAGAAATAATGCACCTACCATCATAACAAAACCCATAATAAATATCCTTTGCATCATAAGCGAATCTACAAGATATTTTTTTGGCCTCTCAAAATTGCTTCGTAATAGTCCTTCTTCTTTTGGCTCCATGGCAAGTGCTACATCAAGAAAACCATCGGTAACAAAGTTAAGCCAAATAATTTGTGCTGGCAAAAGCGGAAGCGGAAACCCAAGCACTAATGCACCAGTAATGGTTAACACCTCCCCCAAACTTGTAGAAAATAAATAAAGAATTACTTTTTTAATCGTTTTATAAATACTTCTCCCTTCTTCTACCGCAAAAACAATGCTTTCAAAATTATCATCTAACAGCACAATGTCTGAAGCTTCTTTCGCAACCTCTGTTCCAATCTTACCCATGGCAACACCAAGGTCTGCGGCAACGAGAGAAGGAGCATCATTAACGCCATCTCCGGTCATTGCCACCGTTTCTCCACGGGCTTTATACGCCCTAATAATTCTTAATTTATGCTCTGGGGTAACACGAGCAAATATCGAAGTTCTTCCAAGCTTCCCAGAGAGCTCGTCATCCGAAAAAGCGTCTAAATCTTGCCCCGTAAAAATTGTGTCACCTTCATTATAAATGCCTGCTTCCTTGGCAACCGCTTTGGCTGTAATTTTATGATCTCCCGTAATCATGACCACTCGAATGCCTGCGGCAGTTGCCTTTTGTATGGCTTCGGTAACCCCAAACCGAAGTCCATCTTTCATCCCAAAAAAACCTACAAAAGTAAGCCCTCGTACCTCTTCTGGAGTAACTACCCCCGATACTTCGTGAACTTCAGCAGCTGCAATTACTCGCAGTCCATCTTTTGAAAGATTAGAAAAAACAGCTTCTAAATTTTTTCTTTCTTTATCCGATAAAGCGTGACTCTTGCCAGATCGCCATATTTTTTGAGAACGCTCTAGAATTACTTCTGGCGCGCCGACAACTGTCAAAAATTTTTTACCGCCGACATCATGGACTGTCGCATGATATTTTAATCTATAATCAAATAGAATTTCTCCGACTAACGGAGACTCTCTTTCTACATCGTCTTTATAAAAACCAAGCTTCTGTGCGAAAACAAGCATCGCAGCTTCGGTTGGGTCTCCCGAAACACGCCATGCTTTTTCCTCTCCTAGGAACACAACATGAGCGCTTGCACAAAATGCTGCAATTTTTCCGGTGAAAATTAACTCTGGATGGTTAACAGAGTCAACCACACTCTCATGTAATCGTATCTCTCCTGTCGATTCGTACCCCACTCCTCCGATTTCAAAAAATTTTCCATCAACATATACTTTCTGAATTACCATCTCATTTTTTGTGATCGTACCTGTCTTATCCACCGCAATAATGCTTGCTTGCCCTAATGCTTCAACTGCTTGAAGATTTTTTACCAACGCATTGTGTTTTGACATTCTCCATACGCCAGTTGCAAGAACTAATGTCATAACAATGGGAAGACCCTCTGGAATAATTGAAACAGCAAGAGAAACAACCGTTGCAAACATTTTATGAATTGATTCACCTGAAATAATGCCGAGCACAAATAAAAATGAGCTAATGCTCGCAACAACTATTATAATAAGACGAGAAAGATGGCGAATATTTGCCTTAAGAGGAATTTCGGAATCAATCGCTATAATTTCCTTAGAAATTCTCCCAATCATGGTGTTGATGCCGGTCGCAACAACAATCGCTCTACCATTACCAGCTACAACGTGAGTCCCTTTAAATACTATGTTTTTCTGATCTGCTGCTAATATACCCGACCTCTCGAGCACTTCAGCTGTTTTGTGTGTTGGCTCTGACTCACCGGTAAGCGTCGCTTCATCGATTTTAAGATTTGTAGACTCAATAATTCTGGCGTCTGCAGGAACCTTTTCACCCTCATTCAAAATAAAAATATCGCCCAATACAATTTCTTCATCGGATATAATGAGTTCTTTTTCTTCGCGAACTACTGTTGTTTTTGTTTCGGTAAATTTTTTAAGAGCAAGAAGAGTATTTTGAGCCTTACCTTCTTGGATTGCCCCAACAACGGCATTAAAAAAAAGAACCCCCAAAATAATTGATCCGTCTACAACCTCTCCTGTTATAAAAACTGCTACACACGCCGCGAGAAGTATATAAATAAGTGGGCTTTGAAATTGCCGTAAAAAAATAATTAAATGACTGTCTACTTTTCCTACTGGAAGCCTATTAAAGCCGTGCTCTTTTAAGCGTTTTGCGGCCTCTTCTATGCTTAAACCATGTTCGCCAGAATTTAACTCCTGAAATATTTCAGGTACTGTTTTAGATTGCCACGCGATGTTCATGAATATTTTTATTTATACTATCGTTCCGACTGTGCCCCCGGTAGGAATCGAACCTACATCAACGGCTTAGAAGTCCGTGGCTCTATCCATTGAGCTACAGGGGCCTATATATTTTATCTATCCACTCCGACGCTTCGGCGCCGACGTCCCGACCTAGAGTCGGCATCGGGATCGGAGCCCCGACTTCAATTTTATATTAATAGTGCGTCGGGGGTGGACTTTTTTTGTTACTACAAATCATCTTACGCGGTTTTATCCACACTGTGAAGCTTTACGGTTGAAATGGATTTTTCTCAGGCAAATTGTCGCCTGAATGCTTTAAAGCATTCGCACGGCTTTCAAGCAGTGATCTCATTTGATTTAATGGACCCCTTTTTATGTCTTCGAGTGGATTCATGGCACTCGTATCATATGTAGCATTTTGCAACTGTTGAATTTTTCCAAAAAATATATATGAATCAAAGAGTAATACCGCAAAAAAGAGAACCGCCAAACACACAATTGTAATTTCCCATATAATTTTTGCGCGAGGTGCAAACTCATACATTTGTTTTCTATGAGGATTTGTAAAGTGTAATTTAAAATATGTAAATATGGATATCATAAGGATTTTAGTTTGATCAAGATATTCGCCGTCATTTCTTTCCCACTTCCTTGCAATGCAACTGATTGCACTCGAATTAAGAGCGCATCATTTTCAATTTCTCTTAAAAAACGAATTATGTTCTGGTACGACCCCGTCACTGAAATTTGTGAACTGGTCGTATCAGCTGTCGGAACAGCCGCAATCGCATGTACAAGATTATTGCGCTTTGCTAAAGTTTCAACAATATAAATAAAATCCAGTAACGGATCTGGCTTAAAAAATAAACCGCGAGCCGTTTTTATATCTTCAGCACTATGTAAAAGGCTGGGCTCTATGTTTTTGCGATACATATCATTTTCTTCATTCAATTCTTGAATATTTCTTTTAGCATTAGAAAATCGATCAGCGAGCGATACGACATGATATCGCCAAATATAAAAATAGTTACCAAAAATCACGCCGACAAACAGTACAACGACGGCAAGAGTTTTAAAAAATCGTTCTCTCATTGAATTGACAGTGAAATAACAAATGGCAAATCAAATGCAACCTTGGCTTCACTTACTAAATCTGTCGGCGTGGGAATAATTTTCGTCTTTACAAAAGAACTTTTTTGTAAATTATTTATATACTGAAGATATATATCTCGACGAATTGCTGTGCCACCGATTTTTATTTGCGCTGTATTGTCGGCCATTTCATTATATAAAAAAGTGTTCAATACAATTCCTGGAACTACCCGCCCCAATAAATCTTCTACGGGGGCTACAATTTTGGGTTTTGCGCCCTCAAAACTCATAAACGCATTCACTACATTGTTGACACTATCAACCTCTTTTTCGCCTCTTTGTATTACTGTATATGTTTCATTTGATTTCATAGATGAAAATTGCGATTCAAGAGCACCAATTTGAAATTGCAAGAAGAAATACGATGGCAAAAGTAATATCGTTGCGATAACCCCAACAACCCCACTATACGCCCCGACAAATATTAAAAAACGGCGCCACACTTCAAATCGTAAATCAGCTTTATAATTTTCTGGCAAGAGATTCGACATTTCATGATGACTTTCAAATACATTGCCTCCACCACGAAGGGTAAGACCAAGTGCCGTTCCATATTGAAGTGACATATGCGCTGACATCGGAGGAATATATTGGTTGAGCTTAAAAATATTATTCCAAATATCCGCACGCTCAACTGGCAGATTCAACTCAGTTGCTAAAAATTCTGGCAACCCTTTTAAGTGCGCATCGCCCCCACATAAATATATTTTTGTAATTTGTGGCTCTCCTGTTTGCGTTAGATGTTCCCAATAATTAATGTGTTTTTTTGCTTCATCTTCCAGTGCTGTTAAAATATGCGACAAACCTTTAATAATTTCCTCGGAAGAAAAATCAAGCCCTCGATCGATCTTAATTTCAGAAGCTTTCTGGGGGCTTACCTGTAACGACTCCTGCAACGCTAAATCAATATCGCGCCCACCAACTTTAATAGTTGAAGTGTATTGAACGATGCCTCGGTACACAATTGAAAAAGTTGTTCTCGTACGACCAATATCCCCCACGATTACTGCCTCAATTGAACTCGAGGGCACTACCGCTCGTGCAATCGCTTGCGATTCAAGCTCGCATACAATCGGTATAAATCCTGCTTTTTGAATAACATTAATGTATGCATCAACAATTTTTTTTGGATATGCAGTAAGAGCAATATTCATTTCAGTAGTATCTTTCTTTCCATGAGGTAAAACTTGAAAATCAAAATATAATTCATTTTGTGCAATAGGGATATGATCTTCAAGCTGAAACTCAAGCGCTTGACGTATTTCTTCCTGTGGCACTGTCTGCATTTTGATACGACGCAAGAAGCCATGTTCTTCTGGCAAAGAAAGAATTATATATGGATGAGTTTTTCGATATGGATGTAGAGCTGTCTTTAATGTCTGTATCACATCATCACTCTGTATAATCTCGCCCGATTCAATACTTCCCTTTTTAAAAGTATGCTCTCCAGAAAAAATAATCTTGCGACGACCGTGCCGCAACCCAAGATTTAAGAATTTGAAAGATTCGTCAGAAATATCGACGCCAATCGATGGGAACGAAAATGGCTTCATGTGCTTTATTTTAGCGTATCTTGTGAGATGCTGGTAGGTATATTGCTACGGAACTTCTTGAAAACTCGTGATCGTAAGTTGAGCGAGTGGCTGCGTGCCACCATCTTCACTGTATGGATTTATCAAGCCAGAATCAAATGTAACCGTTGCATTATTTTCAAGTACAATACGTGCCGCGGCAAGCGCTTTCCCCTGCATATTGTTCTTAACGCCGATACCTCCTCGAAATGCAAAGTAGACTGACCCCGATGAATTATTGCCAAGCTCAATCGCATAGGGAGGTTCAACATTTTTTGCGTACGAGGTAACAAACATCCCACTGCTCCCGTTTGTGGTTGTCGCGCCATAAATCTGTGCGTTATTTACGACAGAAATAGTTCCGTCAACCAATATATGAGCGGACGGAATAGAGCTTGGATCAGAACAAGGTGCCGGGCAATGAATTCTAATTATTGAATTATTTTCAATTGTAAGATCTCCTGTGATTCTCAAAACATAACATGGCTTACCCAACGCTCCATTCATTTCATTGTACTGGCACTTGCCCGTAACAACATCTTGACCAACACTGTTTGTAGCAAGGCCAGTGATTTCAAGTATGGCATCATTCTTTACATTCAGATCTCCGTCAATAACACCTGCGTAATACGTCGGCCCCGGAAATAACGTCGTTCCAGAAGTAAGAGAAATATTACCGGGTGTGGTTGTACCGAGCGATGACACCTTCTTTCGCAACTCGCGATACTTTGCAAAATTAAACGGGCCAATTATTTTTGATGCGGGCGGCTGGTTGATATTACTCGTATCAGTTGAATTCATCCATTTGCAATGGCCTGATGCCGTGTTCAAACACGTAACTCCAGCGGCAGTAACGGCTTGCGACCCGCCAATACCAACACCATTATAATATGCATCATTTCCTACATCGATACCGGTAAGATACTGCGCTTTCGCATCTACCGATATATTAAGATTGCCTGCAACGCCATCGATCTTTGTTTGTGTTTTACCTAAATAAATTTTTAATGCAATATCTCTATCGCTAAAAGCAACAACATTTGGTAATTGTGTATTGAAATTTGCGAATTGAACAAAAAGAGGTTGTGGGCCAGTTATTTGTGCTTTGTATTGCAAGGTGTCTGGCACACTATAATAATCGGCATCTGCATCGTACCCTCCGTCGAGACCAGCGACTTGCCAACCCGCAGTACCCGACAAACACCCGCTCCCCGTACACGGTGAATCAAACACAACCCAATATTTCTCATTCAGAATAAGTGGTTTGCTCGAAGCATAATTCATAGCAACCGGAACCCATTCAAAATTTCCACCCGAATCATAAAAATCAGAAATTGCAATGACACCGCTTTGTACATACCCGCTCGTCGCAGGAAAGTCGCGGCACGATGAACTTGCTGCAGTACATGCATTTCCTGTAGCTGAATCTACTCGCCGATTTGGATAAATAAACACCGGCAATGAAACATTAATCGCACCAACTCGTTTTATATACACGTCCAGCTGAATCATGTCGGCTGTTATATTTGGCACAAATGATTGAGCAACATCGAGATTCGATGCGTCTTTTCCTATATTAAAACTACACACCGTACCCCCACCACCATTGCAAGTCGCCACATCGGAATCTGTAATGCTGGCATTGTGCGAAATCCATGGTGAACTACCAATTCCTTTTGCTATGACTGCAGTTCCGTCAACAATCGGACTTCCACTGTCTACAACAATATCACTATCTGAAAAAATACTGCCCAACCCCGGCCCCGCAGATGAATTTACTACAGAATTGTTCCCCAATTGGAGCCCTAAATATCCTATCTGTACTGGATTGTCGACATGTACAAGCCCGGAACCCGATGCAATATCAAAATTAACTTTCGTATTTCGATAACGACCAAATTCTTGACCTTGCGCTTGTATTGTATAGCTAAGAGTAGAAAGATCACCATCAGAATCAGTAAGTGTAATACCTACTACGCCATTGTTGAGAGCTACCGTATACGGCGTGCCAAGTGCGGGCTTTGCAAATGTAACTTGAGACATACGATATAATGCATCTTCAGAGCCTGATTCGGAAGTTGCAAACGATCGAGAGCCCAAAATTAATTCATTTGCTGCCTGAATTTGCGTAATTCCAATCGCTACAAAAGTTCCGATCACAATAAGCGATAATACAACGAAAAATATCACCGCGCTAAATGCGGCTTGCCCGCGTCGCCCCGCTTCGACGCGAGGCGAGCGCGAGGCGCGCCCGCGTCGTCGCGAGGCGCGCCCTTCTTGCATATTCAGTGAAACAAATTTATTTGGTTTCATAAAATTCCCAGACACCAGAACCAAGTTCCTACTTGCCCAAGCTAATTTCTGTTGCGCAGATAGAACTACGGTGGCAAAAATATAGCTCATAGATCTAAGGCTTGAATGGATTTTTTACAGACAAATTGTCTCCAGAATGCTCCAAAGCGCTTGCCCGTTTTTCTAAAATTTCTCTCGCCTGATTTAATGGACCACTCCGAATACTCTCAATCGAATTCTCAACGCTTGCGTCATATATAACACTCTGCAATTGTTGAACTTTCCCAAAAAATATATACCCATCAAAAAGCAACATCCCCGACAGCAATAAAACTAAAAACACAATTGAACCCTCCCATATAAGCTTCCTGTCTGGCACAAGCCCAAAAGAAGGTTTCTTGTGCGGCATTTTTAAATTAAATTTAAAATATGAGAATATGGATTTCATAGCGGTTGTAATTTTAGTAAAATATTTGCCGACATATTCTCTCCACTCCCCTGCAATGCGACTGACTGCACCCGAATTAAAATTGAATCATTTTCGATCTCGCGTAAAAACCTCGTAATATTCTGATACGTGCCTGAAACTGTAATTTGTGAACTTGGTGCAATAGCTGTTGGAGTACTAATAATCGTATGTATGAGAGTATTGCGTTTTGCTAACATTTCAATGAAGATAATATAACTTAATACAGGTTCCGGCTTAAAAAATACGCTACGAATTTTTTTAAGATCTTCGGAATTTTTTTCGAAATCAGGCTCAATATTCACACGATATGCATTATTTTGATCATTCAATGATTGTATATTTATTTTTGTTTGAAAAAATCGATCAATAAGTGGCGATACCTCATATTGCCAAAAATATATATACCCTCCGAAAAGAAAGCCCACTACGAACACGACGATAGTTATAGTTATAAAAAATTGTAATTTCATTTTCCTACACTTGAAATTATAAATGATAAATTGAAAGCTATATTTGTTTCTTTTTTCAATTCTTCCGCCGAAGGATTAATTGCAGTCTGTACAAAACGACTCTTTCGCACATTCTCTATGAAACTAATATAAATATCGCGTTGCGTTGCAGTACCACTTATCTGCACTTGTGCGGTACCGTCTGGCTTTTCTGCATAACTAAACGAACTCAACACCACCCCAGGCAAAACTCTACCTAATAAATCATCGAGGATAACTACAATATTTGGTTTTGCACTTTCAAAACCTACCAATACACCAACCATGCTATTTGCTGCTTTGACATTTCGATCTCCTTGCTGTGTCTTACGATAACTTTCGCTCGATTGTGTTGATTTTAATTGTGTTTCTAGGATACCTATTTGAAATTGCAAGAAAAAATACGATGGCAATAATAGCATCACCGAAATAATTCCAACAATTCCAAGATACGTACCAAAAAATATCAAAAAGCGCCGCCACGCTTCGAGCTGTAAATTTCGTTTATAATATTCGGGTAGCAAATTCATGATGTAGCCTCATTCGATAAATAAATCATCATCTCCACGAAGTGCAAGACCGAGTGCCGTCCCGTATTGTAGTATTTTATGTGCGTTCATAGGAGGAATGTATTTATTAAGCTCAAAAATATTTTCACCGATACGCGCCCGTTCTACTGATATACCGAGCTCCGTAGCTAAAAATTCTGGTAAACCTTTTAAGTGTGCATCGCCACCGCATAAATATGCTTTCGTAATTGTCTGCTCACCTGCCTCTGCGCGATGCTCCCAAAAACTAATTTGCCGTTTTGCCTCTTCTTTCAAAACACCAAGAGCCGGAGAAAGACTTTTAATAATGTCTTCAGACGAAAAATCGAATCCTCGACCAATTTTTACTTCAGAAGCTTGCTTTGCATCTATATGTAACGACTCCATTAAAATTGTATCGATATCTCGCCCACCTATTTTAATTGTTGATGTAAAGTGTACAACACCCCTATACACAATCGAAAAAGTTGTACGCGTACGACCAATGTCTCCTACGAGTACCACACCGAGAGAACCTGCGGGCACAACCGCACGCGCTACTGCTTGCGATTCGAGTTCACATACAACAGGTATAAACCCGGCTTTTTCAATAACATCAATGTATGAATCTATAATTTTTTTAGGATATGCGGTTACGGCAATCATCATCTCGGCTGTCAGCTTACTACCATGTGGCAAAACTTGAAAATCAAAATATAATTCATTCGGTGGAAATGGTATATGATCTTCAAGCTGAAACTCGAGCGCTTGTCGTATTTCTCCAAACGGCACGGTTTGCATTTTAATAAGTCGCAAAAAACCTTTTTCTTCGGGCAATGAGAGAATTATATACGGGCTTGTTCTGTGATATTGATATAAAGCAGTTTTTAATGCACTTGCCACATCTGCCGCCTGCATGATCTCGCCTGCCTCGATGCTTCCTTTTTTAAAATCATGATCTCCATAAAATGCAATTTCGCGCCGACCACGCCGCCACTCGAACCGTAAAAATTTGAAAGATTCGTCAGAAATATCAACGCCAATCGATGGAAACGAAAACGGCTTCATATGCATTATTTTACCGCATCTTATAAATTTTCAATAGGCACAGACTACAAGCCCTCGCGAAAATCAGTTATTGATATCCCACCGATTGGTTGGACTCCTCCGTCTTCGCTGTATGGATTGATAAGACCTGCGTCAAAAGTAACTGTAGCGTTGTTTTGTAGCGATACAAAGGGTGCCGCAATTGCTTTTACAGTCATATTGTTCTCAACTAAAATCCCTCCTCGCATTGCATAGTAAACTGAACCGGAAATGTTGTTGAGCAAATCGATCGCATACGGACTTTTCACATAGGGCGCGTACGATGTTAAAAACATACCACTTTGACCACTTGATGTCGTTACCCCATGAATATCTGCATTGTTTTGAATTTTTATTTTACCATCGACTATAATGTGAGCTGATGGCGCATCGTCAGCGGCACACGGGGACGGACAGCTTACCGTTATTTCCCCACTATTGAGAACGTTCAAATCTCCCATTACTCTTAGCACGTAGCACTCTTTACCGGCTTTTCCATTCTGTTCATTGTACGGACACGTCGTAGAAGCGCCGCCAGAATAATTACGACCTGTCAATTCAAGCCGAGCATAACCTTTTACGGTAAGGTCGCCGTCAATAACACCTTTGTTTATAATCGTTCCACCTGGTTTTACCTTGCCGGGCAAATAGGTTGTGGCACTTCCTGCGTTCCGCTGACCCAATGATGCATTAAGAATAACATCCCCCGTTGTAGTGCCCATGGAAGCAGCTTTTTTGCGTAATTCTCGATATTTAGTCATATCAAACGGCCCAATATTTTTTGATGATGGCGGATAGTTTGGATTACTTACATCATCGGCCCTTATATAATGACAGCCTTCATTAGAGTAAGGACTAAGATCCCCACATGGAACCGAATTCGCGAACACTGCAAAATTAGAAAGTGCAGACCCGGCCGTATTATAATAAGCGTCGTGAGCATGAAGCCCATAAAGACCTTGCGCTTTTGCACTCCCTACAATATTAAGATCACCCCCAGCTGCAGATCCATCGATACTTGTCTGCGCCTCTCCCATAAATATTTTGAAGGCAGGATTTATATCTTCTTCCCAAAGATAATTATTCTCATTTCCCCAACCTCCTCCAAAATCACCACTGAAAGCGACGAGCCCTGGCTCGGGCCCAAAATACACTACTTTATGTTGCAATTTGTCGGGCACAAGATAATAGTCTTGTGAACCTAATACATATTTGTCAAGACCGGCGATTGACCACCCTGCCGTACCTGCTGAGCATCCTAATCTAGGACACTGAGAAATAAAAACAATCCAATATTTTTCATTGCTAAAAAGCGGCTCTTGCGTGCCAGTCTTAGTAAAATCAACTATTGCCCAATTGTATGTAGTCTGACTAAGTAGACTTGTTTTAATACTACCGTAATACTTAACAGTACTCTGCTTCGGAAGATCTTCGCAATAATCACTTAGATCAGTACACGGAATGTAACAATAGCAATCAAATGACCATTCTACGCGTTGATTACCATAAATCCTGACTAGTAAATCAGTCTGTATATTGCCAACTTTTTTTACAAAAAAATGAGCAGATTGAATATCAGCAGTTATATTTGGCACAAATGATTGCGCAATGGTGATATAAGGCAAAACATCAGGAAACCCAAGATCAATTGAATGGCCAGGAAGCTTTGCTTCTGCATCTGTAATATTTTCATTATGCATTAGATACGGCCACGGAGCATCACCAATACCCATGGCAACTGTCGCATCTCCATCAACATATGGTGCACCGCTTTCCCCAAAAATACTTCCATTTGAAAACACACTGCCCTTCCCTGAACCTTCTGACGACACGACTCCAGCACCATTAAACATTTCTAGACCAAGATACCCAGACTGTACTGGATTGTCGACATGCACAAGACCAGATCCAGATGAAATATTAAAATTAATATTTGTATTGCGATGGCGACCTGATGCTTGACCTTGCACCTGTATTGAATAGCTCAAATTAGAAAGATCACCAACAGAATTTAATATTACATTTGCAGTACCTCCGTTGTTGAGAGTTACTGTATACGGTACCCCAACAACGGGCTTCGCAAAAGCAACTTGCGTCATGCGATACAGCGCGTCTTCAGTGCCTGATTCGGTAGTAGCAAGCGCTCGCTTTGCCAACAGTGCTTCGTTGGCGGCTTGAATTTGTGTGATGCCAAGCGTTGCAAACGTACCGATCACAATAAGCGAGAGCGAAACAAAAAACAATACCATGCCAAGCGCAGCCTGGCCTCGTATTAAATTATTTTTGTCGCTCATGCATTTTTATTGTACCCTATTTCTCAAAATAATTTGAGTGTGCCGCCTTTCTTCTGTACACCCCACTTTTTTATGCAATCGTATCTCGATACCACTACGATATATCGAAGTACTTACAATACCACTACAGCTCTACGCTTTTCTATATTTTTTTATAAACTTGCTATTTTTATTGAAACCCCAACGCCCCCTACCCATTGGCGGCATGCCAAGGCGCACAAGCCACTCGAGCTCATCCCAAAATATTTTTTTTGCCCTATCAGCTTCAATCTGTTTTTGTATAACCAAAAATGCATTGTTTTGATTTGCTTTCCAAAACCGCGCCACCGTTGAAGGGCTTACTTTGAGTATCCGCTCAATATTCGCAAACGAATATTTTTTATTGATTAAATAAATAATCGCAAGGCGCTTTGCAAGCATCGTGCGCTCGGTAGAAGTAAGAAATTCTATAAGAAAATTCTCAAACTCTCGCCCTCGCCGAATTTTGGCGAGCACCTGAATGAACTCTTCTGTCATCTTTCGAAAATGTTTTTTCTTGAGTGGTTTTTGAGAAACGTGAGGCATAGGTACCACTACGATATATCGTAGTGGTGTGCGTGTCAAATAGTACTGTACACTGGCGCTTGCGCATACTAATGCGTGGATCGACTAAAAACAAACTGCGCACACTATGCCTTATATATTACTACGATATATCGTAGTGGTGTGCAAATGATTTTTTTAAATTCGGCGTCGAACTTAATTATCTTGTCTTTATACTAAACCTATCTATTAATTTCTGCCCGATAGACAAAAAATAAAAACTCATTCGGTTTCTTTGTAATTATGGATATTTGAAAATTTTACACTTCAACACCCAACTTCTCGCGGAGTACAGCGCGCATGCGTTCAACCTTCTCATCCAGACGTTCAAGGTGGCCAAGCTCGTTAACGCGCTCAAAGATAGTCTCCACTTTTTCCTCAAGGCCGTAGACAACGGGAGCAATATCATCAAGTACATCAAGCCGTTTGTGTATTTTCTTAAATTCTGATTTAAATTCTGCATCCATGTATTAAGTCTACCTATTAATTTCTAACGGTCAAGCTAAAACCGCATCTACACCTATTTTGCCGTAGTAATGCGTCACCTTGCCTATGATCCTTTTCATATCTTTATAGTATATAGCTATCAAAATAAAAAAAGCTTACACTATATTATTTCTTTGGATCCCATAATTTTGCGATGCAAAAACATATTGAGCAATGAATATTTTTTTAAACGGAATAATTGAATTCAATTCATAAAATACCAACATTGCTTCGCGGTAATCATTTTCATCAATACTTCGATACGAAAGTGGAGCGCAATCGTGTGCCAACAAAAGAGCGTTCGCCATGAGCCGGCTTGTTCTTTTATTGCCGTCTTCAAACGGCTGAATATAGCCAATGCCAAGAAGAGCAATCAGCGCTTTTGTATAGGGAGTTCGCATACGATCAACCGCCGCTCCCAGCGCATCAACCGCTTCCGTAATTTGATACACGGTATCGAGCGGTTGATACATAGATCCGATGACCCCGACCGGCTTTTTTCGCAGACCCAAACCAACGCTCAAATCTTTAACTAAAATAGAATGCAACTCCTCTAAATTTTTTCGCGTAATGGTTTTGAATTGCACCGTATGTTCGCGGATAAAAGTAAAAGCATCTTTGTGATTTAATATCATACGAGCCTCCTTTTTGTCATGGCCGGGAGCTTCTTTATTTTCCAAGATTAATTTCTCTGTATCAAGAAGTGTATATGTATTGCCCTCAATTTTTGACGACTTCCATGAAAGCTCGATGATGAGCCGCTCGAGTTCCTTTTTCTGAATGGCGTGCGGCGAATTTTTTGTTCTTTGTTCAAACTCGGCAGTTGCATCGTTTAAAATTTTTAATTCATTGTCGGTAAAAATATCTGACGGCAAAGCAAGCAATAAACCAAAATTATAACGGCTCAAACCATACCGTTTATCTGGCTCAATAGAACAATATTCATGAGCGTCAACCTCTGCAAATATTCTGCCAACTGCGCTTACGTGATAGCTTGTACCTCTACCCGAACCGACTGATACTAAAAAGCCCTCGGTAACCATTTTGGCCAAAACCCTTTTTACGGTAACAAGCGATATGTCTTCCCCAAGATTTATCAATTCTGCATGCACGCCCGAAGATTGCGAACCCTCCTTTTTAAGGACAATGGCGATAATTTTTTGCTGACGAGTAGATATTTTGATCATTTTTGTATTATTAAAGTATTTATATCGTATCATATTGATACGATTACACAAAAACTCGAGTTTACTCCGCCTCTCTATGACCTATGAACACTCGAACCACTCCAAATAAACTACAGTAAAAAAACAGCGCCACGCCAAAAACAACTCCTCTCTATTTTTTTACTCGCTTTCTTTGTAACTCTGAATATTTGCGCCTACCGCACTTTCGCCACCAAATTCAGAATATGGTGGCGGGGTGCCTTCCAAATACCGCAAAGTTGAGCCAATAATAAGTTTTAAAAAGTTTGCAGATGCCACCCTCAAGTTCATAACTCCATCACCACCAGAGCTATCAAGAACAATGCCTCCGCGCGGAGCATAAAACGCCGAACCTTCATGGTGCCCACCAAGCCGTATCGCAAAATCAGTCCCAGCAACAGGACCAACACCTGAATGTAAACTAATAATTTGCATATAATTTTGTAAATCAGATGAAAACACTCGCGCGACACAAGGTTTACTAATATTTACTTTTCCTTCTACAAATATCCTATAGCTTGTATCTGGCGGAGAATTGCCATTAATGTCGGATATTTTAATGCCTGTTGGCTTACCAGCAGTATATGCCGAGTATGGCTGATGCGTTGATATACTACAATCTAAGTCTGAGCTTAGCAGTGTCAAGTTTCCCTTGATCCATAGGATGAAGGGCTGTTTAGAGGCGTCGACCATTGTATTTGGCGGGCCACTTGCAAGCTCAATTTTGCCTCCCGTTGATGCAGTTATTTTTACTACCACATTACCATTGATATACGCTGGCAATTGAAAAGTGGTTGTCCCGATGCCGTGCCCATAATCAGCACCATTAATTTCTAATGTATTTAGAGGAGCTCCAACCACCCACCTACTTCCCGCCGGTACTGCAACAGTATCATTCGACTCATCTAAATACATAGAATACTTTCTATATGTATAGGCTGCTGGGGCTCCAGGATCCCCTGCAATAGGAAGCGGGGGGTTCACAAGTGGGGGAGTACTATCATCCAATTTTTGTTTAACCCAATTTCCGGTGCAACCATAACAAGCTAAACTTAATGGTCCGCCCGTTACAACACTGTAGGCTCTTTCAATTATACGCCCCGTTATCGGTCCTTTGCGGTAGGTGAAAAGTGGCGTCTGTGGAGGGATTTGTTTTAAAGGATCTGTAATAGGATTAAAATTTGGTAATTGATCAAGATCGTGGCAAAACGATTGACTACCAGTTGAAATGTCTCCATCAACACACTGGCAAAAATTAGTTCTAGTATAACCATAGCCGGGATTATAAGGTGACAGTTGACCTGTACTCATTCCTCTACAACCCGAACCACCGCACTGGGCATTGCTACCTGAGCTCGAATTACCACTAACTATGTTAACCGGGCAGGCGTCATTATCAGTCTCCCAGATTCTTGTTAGTAGCGGCTTATTTCCACCAGCGATAGTCATAGCTAAATCCCAATTGTTAGGGGTCCCTGGAGACGGGCTCGTATTTACCGTCTTATAAAAAGCCTCGCCCCAAATATCGATACCTCGAATACGCCCCGCTATAACATTACCCTTAACTGTTGCATTATCGCTAGCCACTGTGCCACCGATAGTATTATCTGAAATGCCAAAAGACAACTGAAAAGAGATGTCGCGCTCGGGTGGAGTTGCGACCACTACCCCCGCGACCAATACCTCCGATGTTGAAATATAGTTTGGCATGTAAATAGATCTATCTGTGCCAGCTCGCATACCATAAATTCCTGTATTTGTGGGAGACACTGAGTAAAAAGCTGGATTATTATAATATAAAGTATCACTATCTTGATTCAGCTCATCAACGGCCTTTGACCCAATTTGTATATTATTGGATAAACACGCGGCTGAGCGAGGAAGATGTTGATCAATAATAATCCAATAGGGTTCATTGGAAGTAAGTGCCTCTGCAGACGGGGTCTTTAAAAGCGGAATATTCCTCCATCCTGGCGTTGTAGAAATTGTTAGAGCTCCATACGAACCTGGAGCTTTAAAATATTCTTTTGTAGAATCTGGATAATCAATACCGCTAACAATTTTATTACCAACAATATAAAAACCATCGAAACACTGTAAAAAAGTATTTGATTGGCTCCCACTAATATATAAGCTCAAGTTGGTTGGTTGGCCGGTAAAAGGTGCTATAAACTTTTGAGCAACATCGTAGTATGTTGGGTTAATCCCGAGGGAGATCATCGAACTAGGAGTTGTTTCGTCTGTTTTTAGTGTTAAGCTTGGATCGGTTGAAGTCCCTTGTGCTAAAGTAATATCTCCTTCAATAAGATCTGGCGAACTGCCACCTGATATAAATGACCCATTTGAATAAAACTTGCCGCCATCAATATTATTGCCTTGAATCTTAGTGTTGCCTCCTGTGGCAAACCCCATCGAACCGATTTCTAATGCGCCTTTTACCTCTACAAGAAGCGAGCCGTCGGGGATTTCTAATAGCATTTTAGCTGTTCGATAGACAGACGACGTCCTAGCCGTCGATGTAATAAGATAATCATCGGTCGCGTTTTCGTGATCGGGATCAATATCGATGGATGCTATGGTAGTCACCCCGTTGTTGAGTGGAACATCCAAAGGAGTATGAAGTGTAGTTCGAAAATATTTAGTGCGAAACGCCGCATCTTCCGCGCCCGACTCGGCTGTTGCATACACTTTTTTTGATATTATTATTTGCGAAGCGCCGTTGAGCTGACCGATGGCAAGTGTTGCATACGCTCCTAAAATAACAAGAATAACAAACAAAAAAAACATTACCGCCGCCATAGCGATTTGCCCGCTTTGCATATTCGGCGAGGCAGACCCGCCTTGACGCGAGGCAGGCCCTTTTTGTAAATTAACTCTATCACTCATATTTTATTATAATACTCTATTTTATAATAAAGTGTATTTTAGTTTATAAAGATGCGAGTTGGCGATCCATTTCGGCGGCAAGCGTACGCGCAAAATCCCGAATAATGCTTTGCTGGTCAACGGGCAAAAACACACCCAGCTCCGTTTGGAAATTAATCTTCCCTGCTTCAGATACAATCTCGGCCTTTACTTCTGCAAGCTTACTTTTTTGTTCGCTCGATAGCATCCCTTTGCGCATAATGAAATACAAATCATAGTAGTCGCGAGGTTTTTTGCGCTCGCGGAGAGCTCCAAAAATCTTCTCTTCTACAAGTTCCTGCTGAGGCAGATGAATCACCGTGTAGGTGGAAACAAAATCGTTGGTTACAGAATCCACCTCTCCTCTCACATTTCGGCCATCGCGGCCGGAGATATTAATTTCAACGCCTATGGGCCCATAATTAAACAGCTGGAGCGTTGCTGTCCCAAAGTACCCACTCCCCCCTCGTGTAGAATCCGACTTCTCGCCGATCTCCACTTGAATGCCAGTCTGTTCGATGTCGGCTAGTACTTTGATGAATATGTTTTCGACTACCTTTTTTGTCTCGTGTGGCGCGAATCCAAACAGGGAAAAATCCAAATCTTCTGAAAACCGCGGGCTTCCATACACAATACGGAGCGCGGTACCGCCCTTGAAGAGCAGTCGCTCCGACTCTTCAAGGGCATAGAGCTTCTGTAAAAATACATGCTGAAAATACTCCCGCACGATGTTTGGAAATACACTCATCCGGTAAAGCTTAGCAAGTTTTTCAATAGTTTCGTTAGTAATCATCGCAATGTTGTTTTTACGATACTGATAAGTTTTGGGCTTTCAAAGAGAGTTGCGTACTTGTGTGCTTTCGCAGGATTAATTTTGCTTTTATCAAAACGAGCTATTGGCTTTCTGCCCGAGTGAAGTCGGTAGTGCGATGTATCGACAAACGCTTTCTCAGCATCAGCGATAGCAAAGCTAAACCCCTTCTGTCTCTGTATGCTATAGCCGGTAAATGCACGCTTCGTAATGCGATGATAGGAATATATTTTGTCCATGGCTTCAAAGCGTCGTGTTGCCTTTGGCGTCACGGAAGTAATCTCGTAGACGGTTTCCGGAATCACACCATGATACGACAAGGCAAATTCTAAAGAAATATATGATGGCTCATACAATTTATTGGCAACATACAGATCGGGAGGCAGAAACTCAGAAAACGCATAGAGCCCCCGCTTGATGCGGATAATAAAACCTTTTTTTGTATAGCGATGTAATAAAAACGTGGTTGCCACAGGAGAGACCGGAAATACTTTACGCACGTCAAAAGAAGAGAAGAGGAGAAGCTGTTTCTTCCTCATCTTTGCCTCAAAAACATGCCAGTTCACTAATTTAGCCATATTACTAATTTACTGAATTGGACTCAAGATATCAAGTGCACACCTGGATCTATTGTTTTTCATACCCACCGCGAAGCACCGATGAAGCATAATATGTATGCGTTACTTTTGTTGCACCTAAACCGCTGGAAATTTGCAGTTCAATTCGTACACCGCTTGTTTCTGCATTAGTTAAATCTGGGCTTGTGTTGTAGAGTTTTTTAAATACCAGGCTTTCTACTGTTACGGTGCTGGGAGTTAGTTGCTGTTCGTCAGCTGATGTGGATACATCTGGATCAAATATTATTTGATTTGGGCTTGAACCGGAAAGATAAAAAGATTTATAAATATCTGTGAGATCGGTGTAACTTTTATCAGTATGGAGACGAAGTGCTCCTCCTGATGTATCCGGAAGACAAGCGCTGAATGTATAATCACTTGCAACACAGGGAACGCGCGCAAGCCTTATTTCGCGCACCATACGCTCGAGAGCAGTTTCGGCGGCGAGCGACACGCGCCGTTCAATGCGTGACTTGGCAAACACGCCAGTGAGTTGCAACACTGCGCGTAAAATTATGAGCGACATAATTGTCAAAATGGCAATATATACTACGAGCTCGATGAGTGTTGTTCCTTTGTTTCGTTGACGCATATCAGTTCAAAAATAAGTTAGCAATATACATTTCAACTTTTTCGATCGATTCGCGATTGGATCCCCACATAACATTTATGGTGGCCATTTTGGTTTTAGTATCTACGGTACCACCAGTACACGCGTCTCCAGCGGTTGTCAGTAGAGTTACAT
>ERZ1292629.960-Hain-H43-01um-R1-960-length-30490-cov-7_pt1 | contig 30490 bp, 35 predicted proteins | sample MGYA00564399_ERZ1292629 | MGnify/ENA primary metagenome ERZ1292629 (study PRJEB36523, sample SAMEA6512636) | groundwater metagenome | collected 2019-01-08 | study: AquaDiva: Metagenomics assemblies of 32 groundwater samples
AGGTCCAAATGATGGGCAAGCGAAAGCTTGCCATGACAGGCGTTCGCTTGCCGCAATATGCGGCAATGCACGCTCATCTCGAGCCACTTGTTGGCGAGAGACGAGTCTGCGACATCATTAGAAATAGGAGGAAAATGATAAAACAATTACAAAAAAGAGCGTTTACGCTCATCGAACTCTTGGTGGTTATCGCCATCATCGGTATTCTTGCGTCTTTGATCATCGTCTCGCTATCAGGTGCACGATCGAAAGCGACCGACACCCAGCTGAAGAACAATGCGCGAAATCTTGATACTGCCTTAGCGCAGTACTATCAAGATCAGCCAACTGCCGCCTATCCAGTTGCGACTACGCAGATCTATAACACCAGTGCACAAACAACAGCTCCAGGAGCCGGTGTTACGGGTTATGACTTCATCCCAAGTGGCACACTAGCAACTGGTTTGGGCGCATATCTATCGGGCGGAACTAGTTCGGCCGTATTTACGTTCAACAATGTCTCGGCGGGTTATATAACTACAGCTGCTGGTGCGAAGTTTGCGCTTGCAACTGGGCTAAAAAGCCAGTCTGAAGGCGATACGGGGGGTGGAAACGGCATCTACTCAACGACCGCCGCAGGCCTCTTGGATGATGCGACGTACGCCAACCTTCCGGCCGATGTTGCTACTATTGGTACCTGGACAGAATCAACAGCATTCACCGGTTCAGCGTCCAACAACGCATTTGTTGTCTACGGTCCGCAGTAAAAATCTCACTCAAAAGAGAAGAGAAAAGAAAAATCCGCCCATCCGGGCGGGTTTTTCTTACCCCCTAACTTCGAAGGACAGTCCTTCTAGGTTCGGCCTTCTCGGTAAAGGACTGTCCTTTACCAGTAGATTTCAAAACACTATCATCAGCTAATGGGTGTCAGTAAATATAAAGAGTCTGCACTAGGTGCTAGCTATCATTTATATAACCGCGGTAATGGAAAACAGATCATTTTCTTCGGGGACGAAGATCGCCGGCTTTACCTAGGGTTACTGCGAAAATTCGCCATCGAGACGGGATTCTTGGTTATTGCATATTGCCTGATGCCAAATCATGTTCACCTCCTTGTCCGCCAACGAGGTCAAGACGGACCCTCTAAGCTGATATCTCGTTTACACACCAGCTATTCGATGTATTTCAACAAGAAGTTTGGGAAGGTTGGGCATCTGTTTCAGGGGCGGTACAAACAAAAGATTGTAGCCGATGATAATTACCTAGTCTGCCTACTGTCATATATTCATCTTAACCCTGTTAAGGATCAGCTAACTCTTAAGCCGGAGAGTTATGAATGGAGCAGCTATGGCGAATATAGATCGATAATTGTCGGGGGATTCTCGCGACGAATCTGCGATCTGGAAGAGCTCGAGAAGCTAGGAATCAAAGTTGAGCAGGTAGTTAATAAGGTTGATGAATTTGCGACAAAGATTAACTCAAATGATGCTTTTGATAGCCCATAATTTCGCACCCTAACCTGAAGGACAGTCCTTCTCGGTTCGGTCTTCTCGGTAGAGGACTGTCCTGGGAAGTGGTTCTTGGAAGTTTGGTCGATTGTGGTTTTAGGGTATGCTGAATGCATGGTGGGGGTAGCGATTGCGTTTCTTTTTGGGCTAGCTTACGGTTCATTTCTGAACGTCGTCATTCTGCGGTTTGACGACTGGCAGGCGATTGTCAAAACCAGGTCTCACTGTCCGAACTGTAAGACCCTACTATCTTGGTGGGACTTAGTGCCGTTATTGAGTTTTTCTTACCTACTGGGCAAGTGCCGTTACTGCCGAAAACCAATCTCCTGGCAGTATCCGATCGTTGAACTACTGACAGCGGCTCTTATCGCCGCTGGCTACTATTTATTATTTATCACCCAAAGTTTGGCGATGTGGCAGTCGGTGGTCGGGTTAGCGGCTCTAATCTTGGTTATTGGCGCGATGGTGACAATCTTTGTTCACGATCTGACAGAAATGATGGTGCCGGATTTAATGGCTAACATTTTACTAATCGCGGCGATAATTTATGCCCTGGTGGTTCATCAAGACTACATGGGTAGCGTTTACGCCGCGGCGATGGGTTTTGTACCGATAATGCTGTTGGTTTACCCCAGCCGAGGTAAGTGGATGGGAGAGGGAGATGTTAAAATTGCTGGCGCTCTGGCCATATTGGTTGGCTGGCCGTCGGCGGTAGTTTTTATGGTAGCGGCTTTTATGATTGGTGGGGCGTTCGGTTCGATTGCCTTGTTGACGCATAAAGTCAAAATGAAAACAGCCGTGCCGTTTGGCCCATTTCTGATTCTAGCGGCCATCATCGCCCTTTTCTGGGGCGGTAATATCGTCGATTGGTATCTAGGAACGATTGGGTATGGATACTACTAGGAAAATTACGGAATTACGGAATAACTAAATTACTAAATGACAAAAAATCCAAAATTCAGTAATTCAGTAATTCAAAAATTTAGTAATTCTCAATCAGCGTTCACCCTCATTGAGCTTCTTATTGTCATCGCTATTATTTCAATATTGATCGGGGTTTTGATTCCGAGCGTTGACCGGAGCTTATCGAGCAATAAGCTGGCAATTGATGTCGAAGTCTTACGCTCCAAAATAGAAGAAGCACGACTCTTGGCTGGCTCTACTCAAACGAACGATGAACAGCTTGGATCCGAGGTTGCTGGTACGGATCGAGTCGGCTACTATGGCGTTTATATTCCAAAGGGAAAGGCAAACTTTTACGCCATTGTCCGTTTATCCTACCCAGTTACCGAGACCGGTACAGGGTATTGTAGCGGTTTCAATGTTGTTACCGATTCGACCACCGGCAGTGGCCCCTGCTTAGTTGAGCGGGTCGATTTGGCCAAGGGGGTTGAGTTCGGCGATATTAGTATTAACCCACGACACAGAATCATTGCTTTTCGAGTCCCAACTCAACAGGTGACTGAAATCGATTGCCAAACAAATGGCAGTGACTGTCCTACTAAACTACCTCCGGTTTTTCGGCTTATTGAGCCACCACTCTTCGCGGGAACAAACGGTAAATACCTAGAGCTCATCTACAACTCTAAAAAAGCCACAATCAAAATCGAAAGCTACACAGGCAAACTTAAGGTAGAATATAGTAATATAAATAAATAGATGTCAAAGAGGGGATTCTCACTTCTAGAAACGTTAATTGCCACCGGTATTTTAGTTGTCGTTGTTTTAGCTGTTACTTCGCTTTCTAACTCGCTCATCGTCGGGACAATTTCTAACGCCGATAAAACAATCATTAATCGCTGGAACGCCGAGGGAATCGAATTGACCAAAAAAATCCGCGACGATAACTTGCTAAATAAAGACACTATAAAAGACCCCTTAGCTAATTGGTTTACTCCAGCGATTAAAACCAGTAGTTACGGTTGGTATGTATTAGAGGTTGGTGATACCAGCAATACGTGGAAGCTCACTCCCGTTGCTGGATATACTAATAAATTTGGTCGAATTGAGTTGATCGCCGGTTTGATTGGTGAAGAGCTCACTAGCGATCAAACAATCGGACACCGATTTATCTGCGTTGAAGCTGTCCGTGCTCAGGTAGAACGCAAGAACGATAATTTTTATTGCAACACTAACGATAGGCTTGCCCCCATCACCTCTGATGGTGACCGTACAAAATTATCAACCTGTCAGACAGAAGACCTGTATTGCGCAATGACTAAAGAGAGCATTAATCGAAATACTTTAGCGACTGGTAAAATTATTCCACCTGGCAACGCGGTCAAAATTCGCTCGGTCATAATCTGGGAGGATAAGGGAAGTTTTAAATCCAGCAGTTTGGCGACCATGATCACTAATTGGAAGGGATATGAACAGTAAGATGACAAAGCTTTGTCATCAGCAATCAGCAATCAGCAATGTCGCTGGCGCTCGCTCTTCATCTGGAATTCAGAGTCAGCAATCAGCTCAAAAAAATACAAAAGCTGAAAGCCGAAAGCTGAAAGCCGAAAGCTGGCTGGGCCTGGTAAGGCCTGCCTATACTCTCATCGAGATGCTGATATCGGTCACGATTTTCTCCGGGCTGCTAATTATCGTCCTGGGGTCGTTTGCTAGCTCGTCTAGTTCGTCGGCCAAAGTTAATACCCTGCGGGAGAAGAACCAGGCCGCCCGGGCTCTGATCGACCAAATTACTAACGATTTGCGTTACGTTGATACTACTGTCGGGTTTAAAGAAGGAGTGATTAATGTTACGTATGAAGGTTATCGGCTGGAGCAGGATCTCTTAGTGATGGCTCTGCGTTTACCTAACGCTGATCCCAATGTGCCCTTGACTCGCAAGGAATATAGGATCAAATCAATCCCCAACGATAGCCGAGTGCTGACTTTACTGGAAGGGCGTAAGTGTAAGATTGTTGGAGCCTCCCTTTCTTTGGAATGCGCCGAGACATCGGCCGTTACGGATCTTTTATCGAGCGGCTATACCCTCAACCCAAATCAAAATGAATTTCCAACGAAATTTGGTGGACTGACTGTTTTGGCGGCCAGAAATAATAAAGTAAATAACATTTCCCAGCCAATCTCGCCGTATGTATCGATAGATTTGACAGTCAAGCCAGCTGGTTTGAGTGCTCGATGCGATTCCAATCTTGTCGATCCTGGCACCTGCTACACGGTTTCGACTAAAGTTAATATGGGAAGTTCGCGATGAGAACGATTACATTCTCGATTTACTCACCGGGGTTCGTAAAATGAAGCAATTGAAAGGTAGTAGTTTAATTTTAGTTGTGGTGATTATGTCGGCTATGATTACTGTTATTTTTGGCGCAAATCGCTTGGCTCTTGTTCAATATAATCAAGCCAACCGGGACGAAGATAATATATCCGCCCTTTACGCCGCCAAGGCTGGTATTGAGGATGGCTTGCTCCGTTTCCGCTATCAGCGTAATGCCGAAACGGCCGACACCACAGTCGCTCGATACAATTTAACCACTGGCTTTAACGCCGGTGAAGTTACGGAAGGACTCAAATCCTCTTTTGCCCCGACCGACCAGTATTACGACATGAAGCTCAATTTCCGAGTTCAGTCGCTAGGTGATTTTGATTTTAATCCCAAATCTATTCTTACCAAGGATAATTTACTGGAAATATCTGGTTTTGAGGAAGCGACTAAATCATACTATTTGAGAGTAGCGTTTAAATTCTACAATACCGGGACGAATGACATCTGTACAAACGACAAGGCTTTGGTGCAAATACAGAGGGTCGTTGAAGGCGCCGGAACTCCTTTCGAGCAAATAACAGCCAAGTGGTCTGCAGGCGGACTATACGATTCTATTGGATCGAATATTGAAGTCAATCTTATAACTCCATCTAGTCTGGCGACGACATTTCGTCTTAGACCGTATTATTGCGATGTTGCTTACGCCTTGGCGACAACGACATCAGTTAATGGTCGGGGTGTAGACAAGGATGGTAAGGCCATCCCTGGTGACAGCGGCCCTCTTTTTGGAGGTCTAACCACTTACGTCACTTCAACGGGTTACTTCGGCGCCGCCAAGCGCACCTTGATTGGCGAAATCGACCGGGTTTCCGGCCAACTTATAAGCATCTACGACTTCAATATTTACTCCGGCACAGGCAATATCACGCCCTAACAAAGTCTAAAGTAGCAAGTCTAAAGTCTCATTTAAGTCTGAAGTAACGAAGTATTAAGTTCGGAAACTTGGGACTTGCAACTTGTTACTTACTTTGAACGAACCGCCAGCTGGCGGTGAAAAGCGAGCGCTAGCGACAAATTAGACTTCAGCCTTCAGACTTGTCACTTTCGTGCGATTCTTGGTCTAGACATAATTCCAAGTTTTATAGATAGTAAGTCGAATGAGTCTGATCACAGTTCACACCGACGGGGCTTCGCGTGGCAATCCAGGGGCGGCGGCGATTGCTTTTATAATCGAAGGATTGCCCGACGGTAAAATCGAGTTCAAGCAGGCAATCGGCATTTTTTCCAACAATCAAGCCGAGTATCGGGCAATGCTGGCGGCACTAGAAAAGCTGTTAGAGCTAGAAGTTAAGGATTCCGATATCAGTTTTCTGGCCGATTCCGAGCTAATGGTACGGCAAATGAATGGCGATTATCGAGTTAAAGACGCTGGTCTCAAGCCGTTATTTACTCAAGCACTGTCAGACATAAGTCGACTCAAATCAGGCGGTAATGAGATAACCTTCATCGCTATTCGCCGTGAACTAAACAAAGATGCCGACCGACTAGCCAACGAAGCACTGGATGAATAACTCAAAATTCAAAGCTCAAAACTCAAAAGTGCAATTCAAAACTCAAAACTTTTTAGTTCTTAGTTACAGTTTTGACTTTTACCTTTTGAGCTTTAAGTTAACCTTCTGATGTTTAAACGATTCCTATCGCTACCAATCGACTGGATTATGTTGATCGTGCCACTAATCCTGACTGTTACCGGCATTATTACGATTTACACCATCACCTTCGCTCAAGACAAAGCCAGTCTAGCCAGCTCGCAGATTTGGTTTGCGCTCATTGGTTTGGTGGCGATGGTGGTGATAATGTTTTCCGACTACCGCTGGTTCAAATCGGTGGCTGGCTGGCTCTATTTTTTCGGCATTCTTTTACTAGTATTACTGATACCGCCGATAGCCGCCCAAATTCCGTTTGCCCTTAAGGTGTTCGGCTCTTACCGCTGGCTAGATTTAGGATTCTTCCAGCTCCAACCGGGCGAAATCTTTAAGTTAATTGCAGCCCTCTTTAGCGCCAAGATACTCTGTCAGCACATCGGTTTAATTGACTGGAAAAAAACAGCCGTCTTCATCTTATTGGCGGCGGTGCCCACAAGTCTGATCTTACTTCAGCCAGACCTCGGTACCGCCTCGGTTGTATTGACTGTTTTCGTGGCCGCATTCCTAGCGGCGCGACCATCGGGGCGAATTGTACTAACACTTCTGGCGATGATACTAATTGTGACACCGATAGTTTGGATCAATCTCAAGCCTTATCAAAAACAACGAATAGAGACTTTTATCCACCCGTCCTCCTGTGACCCCAAAAAGGAGTGTTACAATATTAACCAATCGATAATTGCCATCGGTTCAGGTGGCTTGACTGGTAGGGGATTTGGCCAGGGATCACAAACAGTTCTGAATTTTCTGCCGGTTGCCCACACCGATTTTATCTATTCTGGTTTTGCTGAAGCAACCGGTTTTATAGGTTCGCTAGCCCTAATATTCCTCTATGTGGTCTTGATCCACCGAGCTTTAACCATCGCCTCCATTTCAACTGATAAATTTGGCCAACTCTTGGCGATCATTATTGCCGTTCGCTTTTTGTTTCAAATCACCGTTCACCTAGGAATGAATATGGGGTTATTACCGGTTACCGGCATTCCACTGCCGTTTATGTCCTACGGCGGCACCTCGCTCATTACCGACTTAATGTCAGTCGGTATGTTGCAAAGTATTTATATCAGACATAGCCGAGGCGTCTTTCACTAAGAGCCTGAAAAAGAGTTGACCCCACCAGGGAAACGAGTTATGATAACTTCTGTTAATATTGATTAAATGGATTCAAAAATAGCGATCATCGAATTAGGCGGTAAACAGCACCTCGTTAAAGAGGGGGTATTGATAGTGGTTAATAAATTAGTTACTCCCCAAGGAGAGTCGTTACCGCTGATCAACATTCTTAACGGTGAAGCGGTCGTTGCTAAGGTTGTTTCCCATCAACTCGGTAAAAAGATTCACGGGCTAAAGTTTAAGGCTAAAACTCGCTATCTCAAGCGTTACGGCCATCGTCAGTCAGAAACCACAGTTGAAGTTGTCTCGATCGGTGGCAAGCCAGCCGCTGTTGCCCCAGCGCCATCAACCAAAAAACCAGTCTCGAAAAAGCCGGAAGCCAAAAAAACCTTGGTCGCTAAAACCAAAGAAGTCATCAATGGTTAAATTTAAGTTGCCGATATTTTCCTTTTTTCACTCGGTAGTCGACGAAGGCAAGAAAGTCGTTTGGCCTGACCGACAGCTGGTTGTTCGACATACCGTTATGGTAATTATTTCAGTTGCATTAGCGACACTAATTTTTGCCTCGATCGATTTAGGCTTACAAAAATTAGTTGTCTTAGCGATTAGTCGCCAATAATTATAGATTGATGATTCTCGATAACTCCCAAGATATAATGCCTGAAGACCAAGATAAAAATATTAAGACCGGGGAATCAACGGCTACTAATCGTCAGGCCGGGACGGCTGGCTGGTACGTTATTCATACCTACGCCGGTTATGAAGACCAGGTAGCAGAGAACATTCTTCAGCGTGCCGCCAACTTAAAACTACTGGATTATATTTTTGAGGTAATTGTGCCAAAAGAAAAGCAAGTCGAGATTAAAAATGGTAAACGCAAAACCATTGAAAAGCGTAGTTACCCAGGGTATGTTTTTGTGCGGATGGTTGTTACCGATGAGTCGTGGTATGTTGTCCGCAATACACCGAGCGTGACCGGTTTCTTAGGCTCCGGTGTCCGACCAACAGCCATTCCCGAATCTGAAGTGGCCCAGATCAAAGCTCGAATGGAACGCGACGAACCAGAGCACACGGTCGATCTAAAGCTCGACGACTTGGTTCGTATTTCTGACGGGCCGTTAAAGGGCTACGAAGGAAAAATTACCGACGTTGACCCGATCAAGGGTAAAATCAAGGTATCGGTGTCGATGTTTGGCCGCGAAACCCCAGTTAATTTAGATTTTTTACAAGTGAAGAAAATATGATGAAAAGTTATCAGTTATCAGTTATCAGTTATCAGTTAGTTTCCAGTTTTTCAGTTATCAAGTTTGAAAACTGCTCCATTGAAAATTTATTGAAAATTGAAAACTGTAAATTGAAAATTAAATCCGGAGGAATTTACTGATGGCTAAAAAAATTAAAACGATTGTTAAGTTACAGGCTCCGGCTGGTAAAGCCACTCCGGCACCGCCAGTTGGTACCGCTCTTGGTCCTCACGGCATCGCCTTGATGGATTTTGTCACCCAGTTCAACGAACTGACTCGTCCGATGGGCGACACAGTCGTGCCGGTGGAAGTAACGATTTATGAAGATCGAACTTTCAGCTTCATCACTAAGACTCCGCCAGCCGCTAATCAGCTCCTAAAGGCGGCCGGTTTAGAGAAGGGCTCGCAGACACCAAAGAAAGAAAAAGTCGGTAAAGTTACCCGCGATCAAATCCGAGCTATCGCCGAAAACAAGATGGACGATCTCAACGCCCGAACGATCGAGCAAGCGATGAAGATTATCGAAGGCACCGCCCGTAGTATGGGCATCGAAGTCGAAAAGTAACAAAAAAGACCGTACTCGGTCAGCGAGCTGCCTAAGCGGCAGCGAGGAAGATACTAGGTGGGGAGTAGGGCTAATTGCTCACCAGCGAACACGCTCAGCATCGATGCTAGGTTGTTAAGACTATCGCCAATCACCTCAGGATCTTCCAAAGAAGTGGTCGCCAATACAATGAGATGGAATTGTTTGTATTTCTCAGCAAGCACCGTCGCGATTGCCAAAAAGGTGTCCTCGTCCCATTCCTTGACCGCCCATAGCCTCTTACTGAAATTTTCCGTGAAGGTAGCGGCGATACTCGTTTTGTGAATGTCAACTCTCAGGCCGAAGTTTCCATTCTCATCTTCATAGATTTCGATATTGTTGCCGATTTTTCTAATGAACATTATTCTATTCTCCGAAACTAACTGCTAAATGCTACCATAAAAAAAGTCAATTGTCAAGACAAAAGGGGCTAAAACAAAATGCCGGATTTGAACGCCCGCACAATCGAGCAAGCGATGAAAATCATCGAAGGCACCGCCCGCTCTATGGGCATTGAAGTCGAAAGGTAGAGAGGCCTCACGGTAAACCGATCGGCCTCATTTGGGACGTCTCTTCCCGCATTGTTGCGTTACCGGAAGTTATTCACCACGGTACGGTTTCCCGATTCGGAAATCCTCTGGCTCACTTTCCTGGTGTACTTCCCAGTACTTTGACCTTATTCAGGTTTTCGCCACCCACGTTTAGATGGGAGCAGTGACCACCTTGCGGTGGGTCGCCAGAAGCTTATCGTAGCTTCCACGTCCTTCGTCGAAGAGAGTACCGAGGGGATTATATCATAATCAGAAAAAGCCCCACCTTGCGGCGGAGCCTTTCCCTTAACCTCCCAAACGCTATCTACCTCCTGAAGAATTATGCGCGACCAATTATATGAGGCCGCGGGCGATGGCAATTTCGAAGTTTTGAAAATTTAACATAAAATGGATGAGATGTCAACACGAAATCGATGGTTTTTTGGGAGTAGCGTCGACGACATATTAGCGGTCTCGATGGTCGAGCCGCTCGGGCCGATTTCCTGGCAGAAACTTTATACAAATTTCAAAAGCTTGAAAGAGGTTTTAGCGGCTAATACCGATCTTCTAATGAGAGCCGGTCTCAACGCCAACCAAGCCGATGCGCTGAAGAACCGGCCAAAATCGATCGACGCCGCCAAGCGTTTGCTAGCAAGTAAAAAAATCGAGATTCTGACAATCGATTCACCGGACTATCCCGCGCTACTGCAAGAGATTAACGATCCGCCCTTGTGGCTCTTTTGCCGCGGCAACCAAAAAGTTTTGGAGAACGTCTGCCTGACTGTCGTCGGTACTCGCAAACCATCCGCCTATGCACTACTAGCGGCGGAGAAACTCCTGCCGGAAGAATTAATCAACCAGCTTAGTCTGGTGTCGGGCTTAGCCTACGGGGTTGACAAAAAAGTTCATCAGCTGGCTTTGAAATACAATGCGCCGACAATCGCTGTTCTAGCCGGCGGACTCGACTCGATCTATCCGGCCGATCACCATCGATTAGCTGAACAAATAATTGAGCAGGGCGGGTTGTTAATCACCGAGTATCCACCGCTATCGCGACCCCGCCCGGCCAAATTCCCAATTCGCAACCGAATTATCGCCGGATTATCAAAAGTCACCATCGTTCTAGAAGCGGCGATTCGTTCTGGTTCGCTGACCACCGCTAAAGCGGCTCTCGATTACAATCGCGAAGTGATGGCGGTGCCAAGCGAAATCACTCGTCGAGGTACCGATGGCACTAATTTTCTCATCAAGCAGGGCGCGACTTTGCTCGACGACCCGCTCCAACTGTTCGAATTATACGGCCTTAAAACCAAGAAGGCAGTAGATAACCTTGACGCACCGGCCCATCAGCTTCTACACTTACTAGCCAAGGAAGCACTGGCTGTCGATCAAATCGCCGTCTTGACCAAGCAGCCGATTCCAGAGATTCTAGGAATACTGACCGAGCTTGAACTGTTAGGACAAGTTTATCAGCCCCAACCCGGGTTCTATGAAGCAAAATCAAATAAATAACTAAATTACGAAATAACTAAATTACTAAATGACAACATTCCAAAATTCAGTAATTCAGTAATTTTATAATTAAGTAATTCCTATGAAGAAACTAGTCATTGTGGAATCGCCCGCTAAAGCCAAAACAATTGGCCAGTATTTGGGTAGCGAGTTTACGGTTAGGGCTTCGTACGGCCATGTTCGGGATTTACCGGTTAAAAAACTCGGCATCGACCCAGCCAAACACTTTGAAGTCGAATATGTGCCGATCGTTAGAGCCAAAAAGGTTTTGACGGAACTGAAAACCCTTTTGAAGACTTCGACTGAATTATATCTTGCGACTGACTTTGACCGCGAAGGTGAGGCAATTGCTTGGCATTTAACCCAGGCCTTGGGCCTGGGTCAGCAACTAGCTACTAGCAAACAGCTATCAGCTAGTACCAAGAAGCCAGGTGCTAGTACCAAGAAGCCAGTAGCTACGGGCAGAATGCCCGTTTACCGCATTACCTTTCACGAAATTACCAAACCGGCCATCGAAAACGCCCTCAAGCACCCGCGAACGATTGACGCCAAGTTGGTTGATGCCCAGCAAGCGAGGCGAATTTTGGATCGCCTGGTCGGCTACAAATTGTCGCCGTTTTTGTGGAAAAAAGTTTACCGCGGTTTATCGGCTGGCCGAGTTCAGTCCGTCGCCGTCCGCTTGATTGTTGAGCGCGAGCGGGAAATTGCCGCCTTCAAATCCGTCGAATCCTGGACACTCGATTCTATCTTGAAAAGTAAAAGCGGCGACTTCGCCGCCTATCTAGCCAAAGAGGGGACGACCGCCAAGCTCGAACTCTCAAACCAAAAAGAGATCGACGCTCTTAAGAAAAAGCTCGAGAAATCCAAGCTCGAAGTTGAAAAAATCGAGTCTGCAGACTCCCAACTCAAACCCCAGGCGCCGTTAATTACCTCCACGCTTCAGCAAGCCGCGGCGCGCGTTTTGCATTTTTCAGCCAAAAAGACCATGAAAATCGCCCAGGATTTATACGAGGGTGTCGATGTCGAGGGCAAAGGCTCGGTCGCCCTCATTACTTATATGCGTACCGATTCTTATCAGATGTCCGAGATCGCTAAAAAACAGGCTGAAGCGCTGATCGCCAAAAATTATGGAGCTCGGTATCTGCCTGATCGACCGAATATGTTTTCCAAGAAAGTTCGCGGCGCCCAGGAAGCGCACGAAGCGATTCGTCCAACTGACTTTGCTATTCGGCCCGATGAAATTAAGGGCGCTTTAACTAAAGACCACCACAACCTTTACAATCTGATTTGGTCGCAGGCCATGGGCTCGCTGATGGCGCCGGCTCAAGTTAAAACAACGACCGCTTCCATTAAATCCGATGCCGGGACACTAATCGGTCGTGGTCGCGAACTAGTTTTCGACGGCTTTATGAAGTTGGTGCCGGATGTTGAGGAAAATTATGTCCAACTGCCGAAACTGGTGGAAAAAGAAGCAGTCACTCTAAAGAAGCTCGATTCCGTCCAGCATTTTACCGAACCACCGGCTCGCTATTCTGAAGCTAGTCTAGTTCGCGAGTTGGAGAAGCGGGGAATTGGCCGTCCGTCCACTTACGCCCCAACGATGTCGACTATTGTCGATCGTGGCTATGTTACTAAACTCGCCAGTCGCTTCACGCCGACCGAAGTGGCGGGAATCGTCATCGATTTATTGGTTGAACACTTTCCCAACATCGTTGATTACAACTTCACCGCCGAAATGGAAGATAAACTCGACGATATCGCCGAGGGTAAGCGCGAGCTTGAGCCGGTCTTAGAAGAATTCTACACCCCGTTTGCCAAACTATTGGCCGAAAAGGAAAAATCGGTTGACAAGAAAGCCATCGTCGAAGAAGCAACCGATAAAAAATGCCCGGACTGTGGCAAGCCGGTGGTACTGAAGCTCGGTCGCTACGGCAAGTTCTACTCTTGCTCTGGTTTTCCGGACTGCAAACACACCGCGCCGTATTTAGACGACAAATTTACCAAAGACGAAGAGAAAGAGATTGCCGAAGAAGTCAAGGAAAATTGTGCCAAGTGCGGCGGTAAGATGGCGATCAAACAGGGTCGTTTCGGGACTTTTCTGGCCTGCACCAATTATCCGAAGTGTAAGTTTACCAAAGCCATTGTCATCGGCTCAAGTGTTCCTTGTCCGAACTGCGGTAAAGAACTGATCCGTCGCAACACCCGCCGCGGCAAAGTTTTTTGGGGCTGCTCCGGCTATCCAGACTGCAAAACCGCCTATTGGGACGAGCCGTTAGCCGAGAAATGCCCGAAGTGCAGTAACCTGATGGTCAACAAAAAATCCGGCCCCGCCTGCAGCCAATGCGATTATAAGAAGGAAACTCAAAACTCAGAAGTCAAAACTCAAAAGTGAAACTAGTAACTCAAAAGTTTGTAGTTTTCAGTTGCAGTTTTAACTTTTAAGCTCTAAGTTTTAACTTAATATGCGTAATATTTTGCCCCGCTCGGTCGAGCAAATGTCGAGCTTACTCTCAACCTTGCCAAGCATCGGCCCGAAAACCGCTAATCGTTTAACTTTCTTTCTGCTTGGCCGGCAAGAGGGGGAGTTGGAGGAATTCGGTCAGGCCTTCATTAATCTTAGAAAGAATCTCGTGACTTGTTCAAACTGTTTTCTAATTGCCGAAACCGATCCTTGCGTCATTTGCCAAGATAAGCAGCGAGTGCAGGACAAATTGGTCGTGGTGGAGGAGCCGCTCGATGTCTTGGCACTAGAAAAAGCCCATTTTGACGGCTTGTATCATGTTCTCGGCGGACAAATTTCGCCGATTAATAATGTTTCGCCGGACGATTTGAAGATCAAAGAACTCTTGTCGCGCCTGGAAGCCGGCCAGTTCAAAGAAGTCATTTTAGCGACCGATCCATCGCTTGAAGGTGAAGCAACAGCACTTTATATCGACGATCAGGTCAATCGAATTCAAAAAGAGGGCAAGCTCAAAGGTATTAAAATCACTCGCATCGCCCGCGGTTTACCGGTCGGGGGAGACTTGGAATACGCCGACGAGCTAACGCTGGCCCGAGCCCTCGAAGGTAGAAGTACCTACTCGGCCCGAGATTAACAAGATTCATTCAGAAAAGTTATGTATTGCGACTGCGTCGCGGCTTTTCTGTGAGAGTGAGGGGCCTAGTTGCGAGGCGGCCCCTACAACACTAATGAAGCCGGGGTTTCGGCGTCTTAACAGACAGGCCTCAACCCGCTCGACCGGTTCGAACTAAAGCAGTTTAGTTCTCACGAGCGGTCTCGCCCCCGCACGCTACGCTTACGCGAACTAGGTAAAAAGTAACTCGCTGGACCGCCAGCTGGCGGTACCATGGCTCGTCACTTTTTGACTATCAGGATAATTGACATTAGTTCGAAGGTCTTGCCTGAAAGATAAAAAGAATTTACAGTATTTAAAATGTCCCAACCAATTACCACCGTTGACGAGCAGTACATCTGCGACGAATGTGGCTACACGAGCCCAATTGCTAACGAACGCTGTCCTGACTGCGGCTCGGCGATGAGCGCCCTTCACGACGAAAAACCCAAAGCTAAAGCTCTCGACGGCGAAAGCGAAGAGGATTTAGCCGAAGAGGGTATGGACTCTGAAGCCCCAAAATCGCTGGAGACCCTCCAAAACGAGGAACAAGAAGAATCCGACAAAGAATACCAAAACGATACCTACGGAAACGAATAAAAAAAGAGCCCCGCTGCTTCTGCAGGGGGCTCTCGGCGTAATCGGACCTAGCGGAGAATGATGCTCGGGTCGTGCTTGGCGATCTCATTCTGGATCACCGCGACGACCTGGGGCTGAATCGCCGCCCAACTGTAGGCGTCGCCGATGAGAACATCCACCTTGTAGGGGGTGATGAAGATCTCGGAAACACCTTCGATGGCAGTGACCTTTCGGGCAAGCTCAGTGCCGATTGGGCCGAGCCGAGACAGGTCATCACTCCGTTCGTCACCGTAGGTTGTGAATGGGTGACTCCAGCTGCTGATCTCGTAGTGGCTGATCAATCGCCTAGTGCTGAACGAGCGAAAGCAAGCGTTCTCGGACTTCTTGATTGTGACCGGAATTTGCTTGGCTTCGTTGCGAAGTGCAACAACGGCGATGTGCTGCTTGAGACCTAGACCGACATCACGCAGAGTTGCAATAACCTTCGGCTCGACTTCCTTCCAGGTGAAGGCATCGCCAATCTCGACGTGGACGTCGTAGGGTCTGAACATTAGCTTTGCAATACCCCTTACGGCATATAGCTGCTTGGCGATCTTGCGACAGACCGGGCTGATTTTGTCGCCCAGTACATCCGCTTTCAGGTCACGGCCGACCTCGGTGATGGAGGTGTTGCAGATTTCGCGGTTGATGTGGAACAGACGTATCCGGTCGTTTGGCGGGATCTCGACGATCATCGTCAGTGCCTTGCCATTCTTGTGGAAATCGAGTGTCCTGGTTTGCCAGGGCGCTTCGGGAGATAAGTAACTGCGTTGCCAGCCTTTTTCCAAGCTAGGCCAGATAGAGCCGGGGCGTGCAGAGTTCTGACCAAAAGCAACCGCCGAAGCGATTGCGCAGACCGCGATTGTTAGTAGAGCATTCTTCATTTCGTTTTCCCTCTGGAGTACTAGCACGAATGCGAGTAATCCCATTTGGGAAAACGAATATTATGGTCACTTGATTTAAATGAACTAATTGAACAAGATAATAGTAGCACTTTTACCCTAAAAAGTCAACTGATGTGGGACAATTTTCCCGCTTCCAAAAAACCCTAAAAACAGGTAAAAAGAGAGTAATGTTTCATATTTATAACTCCCTTTCAGGCAAGAAAGAAAAGTTTAAGTCGATAAAACCCAAAAAAGTGGGCATGTATGTTTGTGGGCCGACGGTTTACGACTACGGTCATGTCGGTCACGCCCGAACATATCTAACCTTCGACCTTCTCAACCGTTTTTTGAGCTTTCTTGGCTATAAAGTCAACTATATTCAGAACATTACCGACGTTGGACACCTGGTAGGGGATGCTGAAACAGGTACAGATAAGATAAAGAAGAAGGCCCAGGAGTCTGGCGAGAGTATTGGCGATATTGTGCGACATTATACCGAGGCACACCTGGAGGATCTAAAGTCTCTTAATATTATTGAACCAAGTAATTTACCCAAGGCGTCGGAACATATCGCTGATATAATTGATTATATCAAGGACCTAATCGCCAAGGGATTTGCCTATGTAACCGAGGAGGGTAATGTTTACTTCAGCGTAAATAAAAAACCTGATTACGGTAAATTAAGTCGTCGGGGATTAGCGGAAATTCTTACTGGTACTCGGGTCGAGCCAGCCAAAGACAAGCGGATTGCGGCCGATTTTGCACTGTGGAAAACCAGTCTCCACCTGGCAGGTGGAGGCGGTATGGCCGAGTTGGTCTGGGATTCGCCTTGGGGTAAGGGTTTCCCGGGTTGGCACATCGAATGTTCGGTGATGAGCCAGAAATATCTCGGTGATACTTTTGATATTCATGGTGCGGCTGTTGAGCATGTCTTTCCTCATCACGAGAACGAGATTGCCCAAGCCGAAGCTAAAACCGGCCAACCATTAGCCAATTACTGGGTTCATTCCGGCATGTTGACCATCAACGGCCGGAAGATGAGTAAATCGCTTGGTAACACCATTCGCGTTCCCGACGCCCTCAAGGATTATTCGGCCAATGAAATCCGCCTGGCTTTTTATCTTACTCCCTATCGCCAGCCGTTCGACTACACTCGAGAATCAATGACTCAAGGGGTAGTGCTTCGCTCCAAACTCTTTAACGCTTATCTGATCGCTAAAGCCGAAGGTGACGAAGGGAGATTAACAGAGGTAATTGACACTCTCGCCGATGATCTAGACACCCACCGAGCCCTAGACCTGTGGTTAGAGTACGCAGGTAGCTTAAGCAAAGAGCAGTTTGAAAAGCTGTTTGAGATCTTCGGCCTCAAGTTCACCGCCATTGAAGATAATCCCCAGGCGAAGAAACTAGCCGACGAACGAGAAGAAGCTCGAGCCAAAAAAGACTTCCTCACGGCCGACAACCGCCGTCAAGAGATCGAACAGCTTGGTTACGAAGTTCTAGACTCGGATTCCGGCACTCGCTACATCCCGCGTTAAGTTTAGGGGTGGGATATAATAGGAATCATTTCCATACTTGAAAATTGTAAACTGAAAATTGATAATTGCCGACGATTTGTCGGTAGCATATACTTTACGCCTGAAAACCATTGACAAACCTTTGATATTCCGGTATATTCCGACCGTACGTTAAGCGACTGAATTGTCGGCGCTGTCTCGGCTGGGATTTGGGAGAGCCGTCACATGAGTTGCTCTAGGGCTTCTCGACGGTTTCCCTCCTTCCCTTTTCCTGGCTGAGACAGCGCTGATAGTTTACGGACGCCAACGCGTTTATTTACAATTAGTTCGAAAACATGCATTGCCCCGAACGGGGCGAGGTGAAACAAGATGAAAAAACTCTGGTTATTCGTCGTCTTCGCCCTCGCGCTGGTTTCACCAGCGTACGGGGGACACTACGTCCTGAAATACGAGAGCAAGGGAATCGTTTCCCTAGCTCTCGACGACTCAAGAAGCGGTTCGGTAGAACTGATTTTTCAGCTCCTACCGCTGACTGGCGATTACTCGCCAGGCGCAGCCATAGTCAGACTCGACGGTCAGCCAATCTGGCAGACTGACGGGTCGAGCTACCTAGGGAGCGTGACAATCCCCGAAACCGGGGAGATTCCCGTCCTAGACGGGACGAAATTGCTTGTCCCAAACGTCAAACAGCCAAAGGCAGCTCCTATTCAAGTGAGCCGTCGTTGGTTTCTAGTCAAGCACCAGATTGAGGTTTACTTCTTGGCCACAGATGGCCGGGGGAGATCCGACAAGAACCACTCTGCGGCGCCAGCGACGCAGTTCACGATCGAACCGATCGATCCGCCAACGGCGGCAACAACTCTTAGCGGTAGTCCGCTATCGGCCGATCAGCTCGACGCTGTGATCAAACAGTCTTACGAGCAGGGTGCCGTCGCGGGCAAAACTGCCTGGGAGAAGGAGCGTGAGCAACTTTTCGCCGAACTTCAAAAAGCGACTGACGAGCTCAACGAGCTTCGTCGAAAAGCTGCGACCCGGGGCGATTCCAAGCCAGGGGCGATGCCCTCGGCCGTTCGCTACCTGCCAGTTAAATGGGCACATCAAACTTGGCCGGAAGTTGGGGACGAAATGCTACTGGTTGATTCCAGAGGCAAAGTTGTTGCCAGGGCAAAGGTTGTTGAGGTTCTTCCTCAGCTCAGACGGATTTGGGTCTCCCTGACCCTTCCGATTGATTTCGACGTTCATCAGGGATATACGATCCAACGGCCGACCGGCCGAGGAGACAAGTAAAGTGAAACTACTGAAAGTCATTCTCGCGGCACTGGTGGCCGCCCTCGTCGTTCCCGCCTTCGCGCAAGCGCAGGGCGGTTTCCTAGACCTAACCAAGGATCCCTTTATCGAAGGGGGTCTCAACGACACGATCGTCCAAGACGAGCTCCTTCCGGCGCTCAACGGGTTTGCTCCCAAGCTTAAGTCGGATGAAGCCTTCGCCTTCGCCTTCAATATGGACATCAAGAAGTTGCAAGTCGGATACCGGGACAAGAAAACCGGAAAGACCTATACAGCTTCTGGTTCTCTGCGGGCTGGCGAAAAAGTCCTGGGGACAATCGAATCACGCGAGGACATCGGCAACGGCACGGAAAAGCTGGTCGTTGTCGTTCGCTGGCTGTGGAAATGCGCCAACCCCCTCTTAATCCCTTTCAAGGTGATCCTCTACATTCCCAAGAGGCAGACTCTGGGGAAGACGATCATCCAGCGTATTGAGGTTCCCAGCCCATACGCAGTGAATGTCAAGGAGAACACGATCGTTCAGCAGATCGTCCCCTCGGTGGGGGATGTAGTGCTGAACGTCCCTGCTTCGCAAAGGGGGCGATATCGCCTTGTCGAGACCAGTCACGAAGAGGCCGGCCGAAGGCTCGAGTACCAGAAGAGCTGGTGGGACAATCTCCTCGACTTTTTAAAGGTCGTGGCGACTCCCATCGCCCAGATCCTCGGACGAACGAACATTAGTCTCAGCGCTACCGGTGGTGCTGGCGGAACGGCCTATGGCGGCAACGCCATTTCGTCATCGTCATCGTCAGCCTCGGCTAGCGCTTCAGCCTCTGCGGCCGCTGCTGCGGCCGCCGGCGGCAACTAGCCACCAACCCAATCCTAACCAGGGGAAACTTGCTCATTCGCAGGTTTCCCCCATCCCTTCTTGAACTAACAGTCGAATTGGTTTAAGAAGTAGATGTAAGTTTAACAAAAAGGAGGAATATGAAATATTTCATCTTTTCACTCATCGCGCTGGCGATTGCTTTCGCAACTCCCGGTGTGATAGTGGCTTCTAGCTCAAGCTCAAGTTCATCTTCAGCTTCGAGCTCAGCTGCGGCTTCAGCTTCAGTTGGTGGCGGTTCGGCTTCGGCCGGTGCCGGTGCCAGCTCCGGTGCTGGTGCTGCCAGCTCGTCTGGTAATAATTCGTCTGGGTCAACCAGTTCGTCTAGTTCCAGTTCGAGCTCCAGCGCTAGTTCGAGCGCTGCTGCTTCCGCAACTAGCGGTAACAAAACTGTTACTGCTGACAGCGTGAAGAATTGCACGAGCGCTTCGGCCGGTAGTGCCGCTGGTTCGGGTGCAGCTGCTTCGGCATCTGCTTCTACCAGCTCGGCCGCTAGTGCCGCTGCGGCTACCAACTGTCCGAAGACTGTCGTTACGACAGTCAAGACAGTTAAGTCGTTGCCTGCAACTGGTGCCGAAACGGTCCTATTGCCCGGTGCGTTAAGCGCCTTTGCCCTTGCGGCCCGCAAATTTGCGATGGCCAAAAAGGAAGCTGCTCTCTTAGCCTAACGGTTAAGAAAGTCGCGAGAAAAAGACCCGCAAGGGTCTTTTTCTTTAGACCCAAGATTTTTTGTTGGTTAACGGATACAATGGAGACATGAGCAATCAGGAACGAAAAGTGGAGTTAGCCGAAACTTTGCGGATTGACGAGAAGTCAGCGCGAATAAAGCAGATTGAGGCCGAGATGGCGACGCCGTCTTTTTGGCAAGAACACCAGCGAGCGGCTAAGCTAACCCAGGAGTTGAAGCATTTACAGGACTTTGTTGCTGAATTTGAGTCAGCCGAGACGGAAGCAGAACTAGAAGAGCTGGAAACCGAAGCGTTCTTTTCCGGCGACCACGACGATTCGTCTTGTTTTGTTGGCATTCACTCCGGTTCGGGCGGTGTCGATGCTCAAGATTGGGCGGAGATGTTAACTCGGATGTACACTCGCTACGGCGAAAGAGCCGACTACAAAGTAACCCTACTTGATCAAGCCGACGGCGAGGAAGCGGGGATTAAAAACGCGACCTTACTAATAGAAGGGTTCAGGGCATATGGCAAGCTTAAAGCCGAGAACGGCGTCCATCGATTAGTTCGAATTAGTCCCTTTGATGCTGCCAAAGCCAGGCACACCTCATTTGCCTTGGTGGAGGTCGTGCCGGAAGTAGCAGACGCTCGAGAGGTCGAAATTAACACTGACGAAATCCGCATCGATGTTTACCGAGCCGGTGGCCGCGGTGGCCAGGGCGTTAACACTACCGATTCAGCTGTTCGAATAACTCACTTACCAACCAAGATTGTCGTTACCTGTCAAAACGAACGAAGCCAATTGCAAAATAAGGTCCAAGCGCTTAAAATTCTTCAGGGCAAGCTCCAATTACTTGATGACGAGAAGCGACGCATCGCCAACCAAAATCACAAGGGCGAGCCGGTCCTCGCCAGCTGGGGCAACCAAATCCGGTCGTATGTCTTACAGCCATACCAGATGGTAAAAGATTTACGGAGCGGCTACGAAACATCTGGTGTCGATGATGTCCTTGATGGCCGTCTGGAGAATTTGATTAATGCTAACATTAAACATTTTGCAAACTTAAAGAAAGGATAAAATATGGAACTACCAAAATTCGGGCAGATGAAAGACATGTATTCGTTGGCCAAGAAAGCCAAGCAGATGCAAAAGGAGTTGAAAGATCTTGAAGTCGAGGGACGCTCGGCTAACGGCGAGGTTACGGTTGTCGTTAGTGGTGAGATGAAAATTGTTTCCATCGACATCAGCGAGCATATGCTAGAACCCAGTAAAAAGCGGGAGCTAGAAGATGTCATCAAAGAAACAGTTGCTAAAGCCCTGGCGACCGCTCAAAGCGAATCGGCCGCCCGAATGCAGCCGCTACTGAAGGACATGAACTTTCCAGGAATGTAAAGAATAACTCAAAACTCAAAAGTCCCACCTTCGCCGAGGCTTCGGCGGGCAGGCAAAAGTTAAAACGAAATATTAGTTAATAAATCAAAAATATGATTCTAATTATTGGATTGGGAAATCCGGGACAGAAATACGATAAGAACAGGCACAATCTGGGATTTTTAACGATAGGCGTATTAGCTAATAGGCTAGAACTAGAATCGAAGGAAGATAAGTATATGCTAGCTATGGTTGCTAAAGGCGGGGAGTATGAGCTGATTGCACCATTAACATATGTCAACGAATCTGGTCTGGCGGTGGTGAAAGTTCAGCAGAAGCATCAAATTGAGCTCAACGATATTTGGGTTGTACACGACGATACCGAAATTCCTTTCGGCGAAGTTCGGGTCAAGCGTGGAGGAACTAGTGGTGGCCATAACGGCATCAAGTCGATCGATGAAGCAATCGGTACTGACTATTGGCGGATTCGCATCGGTGTTGGTCGTCCGGAGAACCGCCAGTTTGATCTAGCTGACTATGTTTTGAGCGATTTTACGCCTGAAGAAGCGGGAGAGCTGCCGTTAATAATTGACCGAGTCACCGGTTTCCTGGTACAATCTCTCAAAGACAAGCAATTACAACCAACAACATTTAATGGCACGACCAAAAACAATTAACCAACCAGTCGAAGAAGAGAAGCTAGCGGAAGCGCAAAGCGAAATCATGCCTCACCATTCAGCCGAGGCCAGCTTTGATGAGTCGGCGAGCAATGTCGACGAAGAGGCAGAAAAGGAAACCGCGGTTGAAGAAGGGGCCGGTCTAGACCAAGCCTTACCGGCCGAAGTAGCGGCCATTCATGTCGGCAACGAATCGGCCATGGCTTTGAACAAAGCCGAGCCGTCGAAACTGGAGCGCAAAAAGGCCAAGAAAGTTGAACGCTCTGTTGAGAAAGCCGAAAAGGCCGCAACCAAAAAAGAAGTGGAATTAAAGAGTCGTCGCTCCAAAAAATACTTAGCCGCTCGAGCCAAAGTTGAGACAGGCAAGCTTTATTTATTGGCTGATGCCCTGACGTTAGTTAAAGAACTATCGATGTCTAAATTCGATGGTTCGGTTGAAATTCATCTTCGCCTAAACAAGAAAAAAGCTAAGGGTTCAACGGAATCGAGCCGCGGCGTCGTCCACCTGCCACACGGTACGGGCAAGGAAAAGAAAGTCGTCGTTTTGGACGAAAAAATGATTGACGAGATCGCCAAGACCAAAAAAATGGATTTTGACATCTGTATCGCCAGCCCAGAATTAATGCCGAAAGTCGCTAAAATTGCCAAAATTTTGGGTCCTAAAGGTAAGATGCCCGACCCCAAATCCGGCACCGTCACCAACGATCCGAAGAAAGTGATGGAAGAAATCAAGGGTGGTAAAACCGAATACCGCGTTGACGCCAGTGGAATTGTTCATCAAATAATCGGCAAGGTTTCCTGGGAAGATACAAAGTTGGCCGAAAACGCCAAGGTAGTGATGGCCATCTATCCGAAGTCGCGTCTCAACAGCGCCTTTGTCACTGCTTCAATCGCTCCGTCAATCCCGCTCGATTTGTCTAAATTCTAAATTCTAGAATCTAAAATGTTAAATCGTCTGGTGGCGCCGTTGGGATTTCTCATCGGCCTGGTGGCACTGGCTTATGTTATGCAAACGCTGGGAAATTCATCGCCAACAAATAAACCCCTAGCTGGCCCGGAGCTATTAAAACAGTTTGAGATTGTCGAGATTGTCCCGCCAACGGCTATTGTGAACGACAAAGACGGCAAAAAAATAGATTTGACGACGCTTTTTGCCAAGCCAACCCTACTAACCTTTTGGAGCGTCAATTGTGGCGAATGCGATACCGGCCTGCCGGTGCTAGATAATTTTGCTAATAACCAAAGCCAAATCGCAGTAATTATGATCGACACCAAAGATGAGCCGAAAGACGCCGATGCCAAACTCAAGTTACTTGACGTAACGCTTGGAACTTATTTCGATCTCGACGGCTCGGCTTTCCAAAATTGGGAAGCGACAATGCCAGCGTCATATTTTGTTATCAACGGCAAAATCAAATACTATTTCCCTGGTCGAGTCAGTCAAGAGCATCTCGATGCTCTGTTGACGGTCCAGTAAATTTCTGCCACAATCATTAAGTCCAAAGACAGTAGGTGACCTCCGCCAGCCGACGGAACAAGTCGTAAGTCCTACCGAGGCAAGAACCAAATATGCCGGTCTTTGACACGGCTAATTCATTAACCGTTTGAAAATTTAGTTGTTGAGTATTAATTGAAAACTGAAAATGTCGCTGACGCTCGCTCCTCACTTGAGGTTCGTAGTTGATACTTGAAAATTGTTAAATCCGGAGGATTTAAGAAGATGCCTATCTTAAGAGCCCAAAAAGTTGATCTAGTCGCCAAACTAACAGAGGAGTTGCAAAACTCCCGTGTTGCGTTGGTCTTTGCCTATACCGCCTTAAACATGAAGGCCAACGACACTCTACGCACCCGCGCTTTTGAGGGCGGCGCCAAGATTAAGATGATCTCCAATACTTTGCTAGCGATCATTTTAAAAAATATCGGCAAGGAATTGGAGATCCCACAAAAGACACTGGCTTTGGCCTACGGTTTTAACGACGAAGTAATCGCCGCTAAAACTTTAGTCGAATTTGCCAAAGAAACCGAAGCTCTCGAAGTCTTGGGTGGCTGGGTTGATGGTAATTTCTTCGACGCCTTGCAAGTTAAAACTCTGGCCACACTCCCAAACAAAGAGACCCTGCAAGCCCAGTTGGTTGGTCGTCTGAACGGTTTAATCGGTGGTTTGGCATATTCTTTGAACTTCCCAATTCAGAAACTGGCCTTTGTGATGGAAGCGGTTAAATCTGCTAGCGGTGAGCCTGCAAGCGGTGAGCAAGTCGAATCCGTCGAATCCGCCCAGCCTGCAGTTGAAGTTGCTTCAGAAGAACCAGAAGCAGAGGAAAAAACAGAAGCGCCTGCTCCCGCCGAAGAGCAATCAAAAGACTTGTCCGATGACTTGTCCGCCGTAGCTTCAGCGGAGGAGGAAGCTTTAGCGGAGTCGGAAGAAACTAAAAATGAAGAACCCGTGGCTGAATCGCAAGACGAAGCGGGTGAAACGGAAGAAGTTCAAGAAGAAGTCAAAGAAGAAAATTAAGTTAATTAAGAAAGGAAATAAATGGCAGAAAAAACAGACAAATTGATTGATCAGATTGCCGAGTTATCGGTAATGGAATTGAGTGAATTGGTAAAAGCTATTGAAGAGAAGTTTGGCGTGAGTGCGATGCCAGTCATGGCCGCAGGTGCTCCAGCTGCTGGTGGTGCCGCCGCCGGTGCAGAAGCCGCGGAAGAGAAGTCGGAGTACACCGTCGTTCTAACCGCTTCAGGCGAACAGAAGATCGCTGTTATTAAGGCCGTCCGTGAGATCAAACAGGACTTAGGTCTCAAAGAGGCCAAAGATCTCGTTGACGCTGCTCCAAAAGAGCTTGGCGTGATGAAGAAAGCCGACGCCGAAGAAGCTAAAAAGAAACTCGAAGAAGCCGGCGCTACGGTTGAGTTGAAGTAATTCAATTCAAGCAACCTCGAGCGTAGTCGAGGGGCGCGAGCATAGAGCTTAAGCAAACGCTTTATTGAAAAAAAGAAGACCGTCAGGGAAAACCCTGACGGTCTTTTGGTTTAGTGGCAGTTGTTACCAGTCGCCACCGGACGATGAGTCACCGCCTCCACCGAAGCTTCCACCGGATGAGGAGTCTCCACCTCCGCCCCAGCTTCCGCCGGAGCCGCTGCTTCCCCATGAGCTACTCGTGCTGCTCTCGTAGGAAGATTGACGTTGCCGTTCATCTTCTTCTTCACGTCGCCGTTTGGCGGCGGCTTCTTGTGCTTGTCGTTGCCTTTCCTCTTCCTCATAAGCGCGCTGAGCCTTGCGGGCCTCGCCTTCCCATGAAGATTCGTTTTGGTCGAGTAGAGCAAGAAGCACCACGTAGTCGGTGACGTCGCTGATCTGGGGCTGGTTAAAGCCCTTAAGTGTTAGAGAGCCGCCGTATTCCTCGATCTTGCGTTGATAGCTGTCGCGTAGCGACTTCATCTTCGCAACGCGCTTCTCGAACTCGGCCTTCTTCTGGTCGAGCTCGTCGCAGTGACGAACTGACCGCTTCGCCTGTTCGAGCGCTGAACTGAACTTTTCCAGCGCCCAGTCGGCGTTGTTGCGAGCGTTAAGGTGTCGGTTCTCGCCAAGCTGGCGCCTGGCTTTGTCCAGATCGCGCTTACCTTCGCTCAAGTGGCTTTCGGCAGCGCCGACAAAACCAGTCTGAACTTTAGCATGTACTTTCTGAGCATTAGTGAGATGTAGGGTGGCAGCAGTGATCGCCTCGGTCGCTTCTGCTAACTTCGTCTCGGCCTTGGTGACGGAGTCTTGAGCGCCTTTGATAGCGCTCTTGATCGTCGCCGCTTGGTCGGCGGCCTTTGTGTAGAGCTCGTTTACCTTCCCGGCCTGCGCTTCAACCTCTGCGACGTCATCGGCACTTGCAAGGGTTCCCGCAAGCTTGTCCTCTGCGCGTCGGCCCAAATTGAAGGTAATGGTCGGGTCATCGTCAGGGTCGACGACGGTGTGAAGAGCTTCAGGCTGTGAGTCCATTCGGTTCGAACGGGCGAGTGCGATCGCGTCAACCAATCGGTTGAATCGGTCGACGACGGTCTGCTCGGCCGAGTGAAGCTCGTTGAGTCGTTCGACGTAGGCTATAGGGTCGTCCCATGATAGGGCGTTAACCGAAGCATACAGGGAACTGTCTTTTGAATCGTCACCCGCCAACGGATGGTTTTGCAACCAGCGTTGGGGGATACCGAGCTCTTTCGCTTTGGCGTAGAGCTCATCGAGCGTTTTGGACGGAAACGATTCTTCCGCCGTTTTGCCGCGAGCTGCGAGGGCGTCCTTTAGCTCCTGCCAACCTTCGACGTTTTGCTCAAACCGCTTCGCAAGCGATGCGGCGAGTACGGTCGGGTTGATCTTGATGACCTTAGTCTCCGGTTCGAATAGGCTGTCTTTATTGACTTTACCGGTGTCGAAATCGAAGGGGCTGTTAAGCATCGCCAGAGCTGTGTTCAACGGTTTGAGGTTGAAGTAGCCGGCTTTCTTCGCCACAGCCTTGCACCTTTCGGCGTGGTCGCGTAGGGCTTCGACACCTAGGTAGATGTCATCAACCTCTTTGGTCACACTCTCGTAAGCTTCCTTGGTTTTTCCTTTCACTGCTGTCAGAGCTAGGATATCACCGCGGTCGCCGTAGATTGCGAAGAACTGCTGAGCGGCATTGGTTGTCGCTTTTACTCGTTTTCCGAACTCCTCTGCGAACCTTTCCCGCAAATAGGAGTACCTGCGAAGTTGGGACAAAAAAGCCACAATCATTGCGACGAGTATGAGTATAGCCCATAGACATTTCAAGAAGATATCCAGCTCACGACGAGCTTCTTCACTCATCCGGTCGCTGACGTAGCCTTCCAGCTTGTCAACGTCTGGCTTGAGTGCTGCTGCTGCGTTAAGCATCTCTTGGGGGTTGTTTCGTTGTCGAACCTTCCGTGCTTCGTCAAGGCTCTGTTTGTAGCCGCTGACATTGCCAGGCAGATACTCCCTGTGTCGAAGAAGTTCATCCAGTTTAGTTACCCGCTCGTTGATCAGTCCTTGCGCCTGAATCAGCCTTTCTTGCTCGGCCTGCCTTCTGGCAGCTTCGCGACGTTGGGCGATTTTGGCGGGGTCAGTCTGGTCGAACAGATAATCGTCGACGGCCCTCATCATGTTGATGATGCCGTTTTTCGGGTCCTTGCGTTGACCTTGAGTCGACGCCTTGAAGACGTCGGTATACTGATCGTGCGCGCGGCTTCGAAAGTTGAGTTCGGTCTCAAATTTACTCCCAGCCAGGAAGCGATACTTCCGTGGACTGTAAGCAAGCAAGAAGATCTGCGACCTCGCCATGTCAAACGACGGATAGCGCTGACCCCACTGTTGAGCAAGGTTGTTGATGGCGTTAGCCGCCAATTGATCGCCATCGCCAGAACCCGGTAGGGTTTCGACGAGAATCACGTAGTAGGGGAAGTGGCAGCTTTTCGCCGCCCTTTCGATTTCGTCAATCCCGTTGTTGCCGATCATCGGCGGGTTGAACCCTTCGGGAATCGTGTAGACGAACTGGCCCTCGCGTAAAGCAGGGACATTGAGTTGGGCGCACGCAATTCCGTTGAAAAGCGTAGCGACAAGGACGAGTAAGAAACGCATTTTCATGTCATCACCTGTGAAAGGGCAGTAACGGACAAGTCCGTTATGTTTACTGGCTGCATTTTACCCCAACAAACTGATTTTGTCCAGAGTTCAGGGCATTATTTTGTTACTCTGAAATTGTGAAGAAAAAGCTTGAAGAAGCCGGCGCTACGGTTGAGTTGAAGTAAGAATTCCCAAATTCTAAATGCGAGAACCGCCCTCCGCCAGCCGGCGGAAGGGCGGTTTTTGCTAATTGCCTAAAATTTTTCTAATTTTTGGGACAACCCGCTGGTGATTGGGCCAGGTTAAAACCTTGTCTAATTCGTCAAGTAAATACCAACTATGTTCTTCGTTACCCTCTAAATAATGCACGTCGACATTAGGAATCTCAATCAGAAACGCCCATTCGGTTGAAAGCTTATCCCATGTTTTGAGCTCAACGATTTCCCTGTGATTGAGATTGATAAGCGAGATCGGCTCTACACCTAGTTCTTCGATGGTTTCGCGCCGAGCCGCTTGCTCAAGCGTTTCGTCCGGGATATTGTCGCCAACGTGGCCACTCAAAACACTCTTAGTATCATCATGGCGATGGAGTACAAAAAATTCCGTCTGGCCGTAATTTTGACGATAGGCAAACATCAGTATTTTGGTCACTTTTTGCATGTCAGAATCGTACCGAAAAATACCATAGTGTACACTGTCGGTTTTTTTGGGGAGGGGGTATAATCTGGGAATGAAGCAGCAAGTCTTAGTTATTCACGGCGGGGATACGTTCGATACCAGGGAGGAATATATCAAGTTTCTGAAAGAACATGAACTAGATTTCCAAAAGATGATGATAGCTGGCTGGAAAGAAAACCTGCGCAGTGATTTAGGCGATGACTACGAGGTTATCCTGCCGAAAATGCCAAACAATACCAACGCTACCTACGAAGAGTGGGAGATAATGTTTGGAAAACTGATTCCGTTTTTGCACGACGGTCTGATTTTAGTTGGCCACTCAATGGGTGGGTTATTCTTGGCAAAATATTTATCTGAAAACAATTTCAAACCTAAGGTTAGGGCAACTTTTTTGGTCGCGGCGCCATTTGGCGACAACCTACCCGAGTATGAGCTTTATAGTTTCTCGCTTCCTAAAAAGATCGACGGCTTTGCTCGTCAGGCCGGTCAGGTTTTTATCTTCCATAGCAGTGACGACCTAGCTGTGCCCCCAAGAGACAGCGGTGACTATAAAAACGCCGTGCCAAACTCTGAATTAAAAATGTTTACTGATCGCGGACACTTCGGCCAACCACATTTACCAGAGTTGGTGGAAGTGATTAAAAAACTCGCATAGTGTCCGTTTGACGGATCGTATAAGAGTATCTGCTACACTAAATAAACATGAAAAAGATTTGGTGGATTATAATTATATTCATCGTTTTAGTGGTACTCTTCTTGGTTGGTGGGGAGGTGTATAAACGGCAGACTAATTCTCAAACAACAACAAACAGCACAGAAATAGATGAAGCACCAACCGTCACCGCCAGCTTTGTAGACCCAACTAAAATCGCCGCGATTACTAAGTTTCGCAGCTGCCAAGGACATATTGTTGTACCGCAGGACGGGTCGGAGGTGCGGAGCAACATGAAGCACTATTTATACCTCAAAAAAGAATATACCTCGGCTCGGCGACTAGTGGAGTTATATGCGCCGTTTGACGGATATGTCAGCGACATCTATAAAGGCGACGAAGATTTTAGCGATCGCAATCCGGCTTCACGAGACCTGACCGTAAGCAAGTCTAAGGGTTTGAGTGCTCGCTCTGATTGGGGTTTCTCCTTTTTGCACATAGAGCCACGTGATAACCTAAAAGAAGGCGACGCAGTTAAGGCGGGAGAACCGCTTGGTTATGTTTCGCTAGAACTAATACCGCCGTATTACGCCTTTGATGTGGTTTATGCCAAGATGGGGACTTTCCCCAAGAAAATTGACAAGTGGAACAGCCCGTATGCGGCACTGGAATCAGCCTTTGCTCACATGGACAGCCAAGCTCTCGCTAAGTTCGCCGTGTTTGGTGTAGATTCGGCTGACGACTTTGTTATTGCCAAGGCAACTCGTGACGCCTCACCGTGCCAATACGGTCCCGATGGCCGACAATTTGACCAAACCCGTACCGACGCCTGGTATAACGACTGGTTAGGCAATATAAACGACGCGGTAAATTAGAAGAATATGAAAAAAGTTTGGTGGATTATAATTGTCATTGTGCTACTTATTGCCGGAGGGGCAGGTTATTTAGCCCAACGTAAATTTCGGGCCCGCGAAGCGGTAGCTATTCCGTCTGCTGATAGCAGCCAAAGCGAAAAAGATAGCGCTGCAATAAAGGCCGGGAAACAGCTAACAAATAACAATTGCAAAGGCGATGGACCAGGTGTGCTGACGAGGCTGCCAATGGACGAGCCGGATTACTCGATGATTTTACCGTATGGATTGATGACAGGCGGTCATGTCACCCC
>ERZ1292629.962-Hain-H43-01um-R1-962-length-30451-cov-9_pt1 | contig 30451 bp, 29 predicted proteins | sample MGYA00564399_ERZ1292629 | MGnify/ENA primary metagenome ERZ1292629 (study PRJEB36523, sample SAMEA6512636) | groundwater metagenome | collected 2019-01-08 | study: AquaDiva: Metagenomics assemblies of 32 groundwater samples
GTTTTGATCAGTAATCATACCAGATTTGTTACCAATGTATCTCAGCCTCCGCAGAACCCCATCATTGACGGCACGGGTCGTTTTTTGGTAAGACGGAGGTGCCCCGACAAGATTGAGAGGAAACAAAAGCAATGAGCGCGACAGCAGACGAGCTGCGTGAGGCTTACCCTCAATTGAGATTCTATAGTGGCGGCCAGCCGACGATCAATTGGCTGCCTGACGAACTTTTTGGCCGATATATGCTCCACCTTGGAAGCAGTGAATACCTCTGGGAACAGCTAGGTGAGCGCATCCCGCCCCTGCTCGCCAACGCCGCGCCGGAGATCACCTGGGTTGAGGTCAGATTCAACTCGCGTGGCATCTGGGTCGATACCAATGGTGACCGAACATTCGCTCATCTCGAGAAAATTGGCTGCGGTACCCACAACGTCGATACTTCCGGGACAACACTCATTCTCTGGCAGGTGCTTCACGCCATTGCCGAGATCGGCTACCAACTCATTGATCACTGGGAGAGAAACCCCGAGAGCGTCCCGGTCGAGATACAGGAGCGGGAGATGAGGTGGGAGCGTGAGATTCACACCCTTCCTCTTGCCTGCTACACCATCACCGATATGGACAACTTCTTCCGGCCGATCGCCCTGGTGGTGGCCCGCACTCTGGAGGAGGCCCACTTACTCATGAAAGATATCCCCGAAGCCGGAATCGACAGTGGGATCTGGCAATCGGCCCTCTACCGGCTGGAGAAAGAATGAACCGCTAGGGAGGAGGCGCCTCGCGCCCTCTCCCTTTTCTATTTAAACCCCACTCCCGGGATAAGACATTTCCTAAATGTCAAAAAACTTTAGGTGAATATTTTTAGAGCAATAAGAACAAGGATTGTCGTTCGGATCAGTTTGCCCAAGAAGTTAGCCAGAAAGAATCGCCGGAAAGAGATGCGATAAAAGCCGGCAGCAAAACCCGAGACGGCGTAAACCGCTCCGTCCGGAAAAGGGATGAGAGCAAGGATAAAGATGGCCCAAAGGCCTTTATTTTTAACAAATTTTTCAATTCTCTCGTTTAATTTGCCCTTCGGCTTAAGTTCCTCTGAGATACTGCCCGAATACCAGGCGAAGTATTCATCGATTGTCACGCCAACCGATCCGACCAAGATAAGCAAAATGGGATTTAAGCTTTTAATGAGCGCCGGCAAAACCGCAACACCAAAGCCAAGATAATTGGCAATAAAGAAACCCAGATAACCCAAATTTTCAAAGTTGTCGGCGCTCTTATAAATGAAAAAAGGCGCTAAAACAAGCGCGGCAGCGGCAAAACCGGAGGCAACTTTTAAATATTTGCGATTAAGACGCATTAGTCTGAGATAGTTAAAAGGGATTAATATAGCCATTCTAAAGCGAGATGTCATGGCTTGGGCCGATTTTACCACCTTGAGAGATAGAAATTTTTCTCGAACAATACCGTTTGATTTTAAGATCGCTATACCTCTTATTTTAATCGATTTCCCCCTCATCCGCCAGCTATTGTGTTTTCCGGTAAAAAAATGACCACTTATCGTGCGGTCGCAACATCAATGGTCATTTTCCAAAGAAAAAGTGGCCGCCGGACGGTCCCCGCAAACCGCCCGACAACCACTGGGGCTAGGGGCAAAATGCCCAATAATGCAAACAGGGCTTGTGATCACACACACCATACCACCCTCTGGCTAACCGGGCTCTCACACCGAACGCCAGTAAAGTTCCACAATCCCTGTTCGTCCATTAAATTATCAAAATTTAATCAACCGGTCAAATATTTTTAGCATCAATAATTATTGAACCGGAAGCACTCCCTCGGCGCCGACTATGAACTCAATGGCGCCGTCGCGGTCGGTGCGGAGGATTTGAGCGCCGATCTTCTCAATCGTATCCAGGGTTGCCCGATGCGGATGGCCGTAGCGGTTGTCGGCGCCGGCAGAGATGACGACATATCTCGGTATGATTTTTTCATACAAAGAATCAGTGTTGGCGTTGGCCGAACCGTGATGCGGTGCTTTTAGAACGACAGCGCTGAACTTGTCCTTAATCGGCATTCCTCTATCAGTATAATAACTAAACATTCTCTCCTGCTCCTCGGTCTCAATGTCGCCGGTCAAGAGCGCGCACTGGTCAAAATAACAGAAACGGTTCACTATCGAAGTGTTGTTTAGATTCTCAACCGACTGCTCGGCATCAACTTTGCCGGGCCAGAGGAAGGTAAGCACTGCGCCCTCAAAAAGATTTTTGATTTGATTAATCTCCGGTACTGCCAAGGGAATCTGCTTGTTTTTAATCGTCTCTAAAAACTCCAGGTAAGCATTGCTGGTGTGAATAACACCGCCGACATAGATTTGATCGATCTCATAGCGATTCATGATTGAGTTCAGACCGACAAGATGATCGGCATGGGGATGCGTGAGAATCATTATCTCGATCCGACGGTCGGAGAGCGGCATCACCCGGCCCAGCTCCGACAGAACATTATCGTCGGGACCGCCATCGATTAGAACTTGATAATTGCCCTTTTGAATGAGGGCGCTGTCACCCTGGCCGACATCTAAAAAATATAACCTTAAAGCATTATCCGGCGGACTCTTGGCCACCTCCGCCCAGATAAACATCGCGGTCAGAGCCAGGAAGGTTAAGATGATGCGGGTGCGTCTAGACACAACCTTTTCTCTTTTGACGATGGCAAATTATCAACCAAATTATTAGGGGCAAGTATAGCGCCAGCCAGAGATTTCCCCACGCCGCCGGTAGGTTAACGGCGGCAATTCTCAGCCCGCCAAGCCATTCAGTGATTCTGATCATATACTCCAGCAGGACCCAAAGCAAGTCGGAGAAAATTCGACCGAAAAACGGGATAACAGCGCCGGCAAGGGCGGCAAGGGCGGCATAGGTCATAGCCAGAGGAACGATTGGCAGGACCAAAAAATTGGCCAAGGGCGAAACGAATGACAACTGGCCAAAGGTGGCCAGGAGAATCGGCGTCACGGCAATCTGGGCCGCGAGCGTTTCAGTCAGCGGCGATTTAACGTAATCGGGGAGGTGTTTTAGTCGCGACGCGGCCACATACTTGCCGACCCGGGGCGAGAGGTAAATTAAACCGGCGAAGGCGGCGAATGAGAGCTCAAAGCCGATATCATACGCCAGTAAAAAGGGATTAAAGACCAGCATCACCAAAGCGGCCAAAAGAAGAAGGTTGGTGCTGTCGCCCTTACGGCCTAAAGTTAGGCCAAACATCACCAGCAGGGAAAAGATCGCCGCCCGGATAATACTGGGCGCCGCTCCCGTCGCCAAAGTGAAAAAGACGGCCAAAATGAGACCAAGGGCAAAGACTCGGCGGCGGCTAAGATAGATGATTGACAGATTGCCCAAGGCTATCATAATGATGCTGATGTTATACCCTGAGAGAGCGATCACATGGATAACACCGGCCCGGGCGAGCTGATCACGAAAGTCAGCCGGTAAATTCTGCTTCTGGCCCAGAATAATTCCGGCACCCAAGGAAGCGTGCGGCTCGGGCAAATTGCGGCTAAACACTTCCTCCAGCTGGGCAGAGAGAGCATAAAGCCCCCGCCGTACCCGCTGATACGGTGACATTGACTGGGGTAATTGCCTGATATCAGTCGGTTGATTTACGAGACCGTAAATCGGATATCTTTTGAGATAGCGTGGATAGTCAAAATCCTCTAATGCTTCGGGGGGCTCAATCTCACCCTTTATCTCCAGTCGATCGCCGTAACCATAATAAGGCCAGCGGGGCAAAGAGACGCGAAGCAGTTTTCCCCGGCAATTTGAGCACGATCGGCCGCTGCTCTCAATGTTGACCTCCCCGACTCGCACGATCACGTTTTGTTTCCGGGTCGTAAGCTCCGGCCGCTCAACGATCCGGCCGGTAATTTTTACTTCATCCTTCGGCCAGACGATTCGGGTTTCATAATCAAACTTAAGGGTCCAGAAAAAACCCAGCGCAAAGGCGATTAAGTAAAACGAAATGAGAACATAAATTTGGCAGCGCAGTAAAAAGTTAAGAAAGGCGGCGCAGAGCAGAGCGATCGAAACTAAAAGCAAGACCGGCCAGCTGACAGTAAAATCAAAACCGCTCGGGGCAACGACGCCGACACCAAGAATAAAGCCAAGTGCCAAGACTGTAAAGACGCGATATTTAGGCATTCCCATCGGTTCGATTATACACCCAAAAACAGACTTTTCCCCAACCACTCTTGGCAATGGGGTGATCTTATGATATCTTTGAGATTAGCAAATATGACTAAAGAGCAGAAAAAAATAGAGCCAGATAACGGAAAGATCATTGAGCTGGAGAATAAGATTGCCGAACTGACTGCCGGCTGGCAGAGAACTCAGGCCGATTTTCTGAATTACAAAAAACAGGTCGAGTGCGATCGGATCAATTTAGTTAAGCTGGCAAACGCCGATCTAATCGAAAGAATCCTGCCGGTGCTGGATAATTTTCAGCTGGCCGCCAAACATGTCCCGATGGAAATTGAAAACAATAATTGGGTTGGCGGTATCACTTTGATTAAAAAGCAACTTGAAACAGCTTTAAAGAACGAGGGGCTGGAACGGATCGAATGTTTGGGTCAGCAATTCGACCCGCGTCGCCACGAAGCTCTTGAGGACGTCGAATCGGCCAGGCCGGCCGGCGAGATTGTCGAGGAGGTTTCGCCCGGCTATACTCTCTCCGGCCTAGTTTTAAGACCAGCCAAGGTCAAAATCTCAAAAGCAAAAACGGATAACGAACAACGCCAAGCGACAAAGGAACCGAACTATTGACCCCGTTAGACACCACTGTCATAGCCGAATAATCACTAATTAAGACCTGCGCTAGATAATTAGCCACAATACCATTTAATAGCGTGTCTAGCAGGGTTGACAAAATGTAAAGGAAACTTTACATTTGTTTTAGAGATAAAATCTTAAGCCCCTCACCCTAACCCTCTCCCCGAGGAACGGGGCGAGGGAAAAACTCAAAAAGGAGCTCATATGGGTAAGATTATAGGCATCGATTTAGGTACGACTTTCTCAGCCGTAGCTGTCCTTGAGGGCGGCGAAGCTAAAATTATCCCCTCGGTTGAGGGAGCGCGCACGACCCCGTCCGTCGTCGCCGAAACCAAAAAGAGTGATCGGCTCGTCGGCCAGGTGGCTCGCCGCCAGGCGGTCACCAACGCCGAGAACACCATTTTTTCCGTCAAACGCTTTATCGGCCGGAAATTCGCCGACAAAGAAGTAGAGGATGACACCAAAAAGGTCCCCTACGCGGTCAAAAAAGCCGGCGACGGCTCCGTTCGGGTCGTGATTAACGGCAAAGAGTACAGCCCCCAAGAAATATCGGCCTTTATTCTCCAGAAGTTAAAGACCGACGCTGAAACTTACCTGGGGGAAAAGGTGACCGAGGCGGTCATCACCGTCCCGGCCTATTTTAACGACTCCCAGCGCCAGGCCACCAAGGATGCCGGCAAGATCGCCGGGCTGGAGGTCAAAAGAATTATCAATGAACCGACGGCGGCCGCTCTGGCTTACGGCCTCGACAAAAAGAAGGATGAAAAGATCGCCGTTTATGACTTGGGCGGGGGCACCTTTGACATCACCATTTTGGAGTTGGGCGGGGGCGTCTTTGAGGTTAAATCCACCAATGGCGACACCCACTTGGGCGGCGATGATTTTGACCAGCGCTTAATGGCCCACATCATCGACGAATTCAAGCGGGACCAGGGCATTGACCTTCATAATGATAAAACGGCTCTCCAGCGCGTCAAAGAGGCGGCAGAAAAGGCCAAAATCGAGCTCTCAACTACTCAAGAGAGCGAGATCAACCTGCCCTTTATCACCGCCGATACCTCCGGGCCCAAGCATCTCCAGATGACAATCACCCGCTCCAAGCTCGAATCTCTCGTCGCCGACTTAATCGAACGGAGCTTAAAACCCTGCGGTACCGTACTTAAGGACGCCGGACTCAAAGCCGCCGACATTAATGAGGTGATCCTGGTGGGTGGTATGACCCGAATGCCGGCTGTGCGCGAAGCGGTGAAGAAGTTTTTCGGCCGGGAGCCGAACTCCTCTGTCAACCCCGACGAGGCAGTGGCGCTGGGCGCGGCGATCCAGGGCGGCGTTCTGGGCGGCGAGGTCAAAGACCTCCTTCTATTGGATGTAACACCGCTCTCTCTCGGCATCGAAACGCTCGGCGGTATCGCCACCAAACTGATTGAGAAGAACACCACTATCCCCACCTCCAAATCCCAGACCTTCTCCACCGCGGCCGATAATCAGACCCAGGTGGATATCCACGTCCTCCAGGGCGAGAGAGAGATGGCAGCCGACAACAAAACATTGGGTCGCTTTATCTTAGACGGCATTCCGCCGGCGCCGCGCGGCATTCCGCAAATTGAGGTCAGTTTTAATATCGACGCCAACGGCATCGTCCATGTTAGCGCCAAGGATAGGGCCACCGGCAAGGAGCAGAAGATCACCATCACCAGCTCCTCCGGTTTGTCCGAGACGGAGGTTGAGCGCATGCAGAGAGAAGCCGCCGATCACGCCGAGGAGGACAAGAAGAAGCGCGAATTGATCGAGGCGAAAAACCAAGCCGAGACCCTGATCTACACCGCCGAAAAAACCGTACGAGATTTGGGCGACAAGGCCGACTCAAACCTCAAAGCCGACGTTGAGACCAAGATCAAAACTTTGACCGAGGTTAAATCCCGGGACGAGATTGAGGAGATCAAGGCCCAAACCGAGAGCTTGGGGCAGTCCCTCTCCGCCCTGGGGGCCAAGATGTACGAGCAGGGCCAAAGCAACACCGAGCCGCCGCAAGACGAGAGCGCTCAATCGGCTTAAGTGGACAGATCCCCCTGATTCGATTAAGATAAAATAGAAATCAAAAAACGGAGGGGATTATGGATATTTTTAAGCGCCCGGCGGTGATTGCCATTGTTATAATTGCGATTCTCGCCGCCGTGGTCTGGTCATATCTCGACAAACGCCAGGAAAACAAGAAAGCGGCCGAGCAAACGACAACCGCCGAAATCCAGCCGATCACTAATCTGACCAACGCTGACCCGGAAGATTTTAGTGCCCTGCTGGCGGACGAATTAACCCTGGCCGGCAACAAGGCGGGGGGCGGCTGGCAGGTCGCCGCTCTCGAGGTTGAGATTCCCGCCGGCTTGAGCGTCAACTCCGGCACCAGCCGCTATGTCTATACCAACGAGAGCGACACAGCCAACAACTGGGCCATCACCTTCTCGCAAACCTCCGGCAACTACATTCGGGCGCTGATCCCCAAGGAGGACTACCTTGGCGAAATCCAGCCTATCAACACCGCCCTGTGGAAGTTTAATTACATCACCGCTCTGCAGTTGGCCGAGAAAAACGGCGGACTTGTCTGGCGGGAGGACAACGAGCTTGTCGGCGTTAAACTGACCCTGCGGCACACTCCGCCAAAAAACTGGCTGCTCTGGACAGTCGAATATGCCGGCAAGAACGGCAAATTGACCAAAACGATTGACGCCAACTCGGGACAGATTATTGAAGCAACACAATAATCCAGGAAAGGATAACTAATAACACTAATAGCGAATAAGCCAATTCTGTCAAGCATATCGCAATCTAGCTAATCCGCTAAGATGCTAACTTGCTGGCAAGCCAGTGCCATTGGGGTTATTAGCTTGATCCGTTATTCTTTCTTGGTTTTTTATGTATTATGAACAATAAAGATTCGTATGAAATTCTGGGTGTTTCCAGGAACGCCAGTCAGGAGGAGATAAAAAAGGCTTACCGTAAGCTTGCCCTCAAGTACCACCCCGACCGAGGCGGCAGCAGCGAGGCGGAGACGAAGTTCAAGGAGATCAATAATGCCTATGAAATCCTGGCTAATCCGGTCAAACGCGCCCGGTACGATCGCTTCGGGCAGGGCGGTTTTGACGGCGGGCAGGGCGGTTTTGATTTTCGGGGCGCTCAGAGCGGCTTCGATGGTTTTGGCGGCTTTGGCGATTTTACCGATATTTTCGGCGATCTCTTTAGCCAGGCCTTTTCCCAGGTTCAAGCCGAGATTCACATTTCGCCGGCCCAAGCAGTCTTGGGCGACAAGCTGAGCCTGGAAGTGGGCGGCGAAAAGGTTAAGTTTGATCTCCCGCCCGGCGTCCAGTCACAAACCTCCTTCCGCTTCCCCGGCAAAGGCCACTCTTACCGCGGCGGCCGGCGGGGCGATCTCATTTTGACGGTCAAAGTTGATATTCCCCGGCACCCAAATCGAGCCCAGAGCGAACTCTGGGAGAAGCTCAAAGAGAGCGAGCAAAAAAAGCGTCGCTGGTTTTGATCATAGAACAAGCGTTTTTGCGCTCCATGATCTATGTTCCATGTTTTAGGAAATTGGTTGACACTCGACCCGCTCTCGGCGATAATAGTAATTAGAAACAAAAAGATAACCAAGGAATAAAGATTATCCTTGGAGTGGAGGGAGTTTGATGCCGCTTCCCACTTGGGATGTTTTCATCGGGCTGACGTTTTTTGTTGGAATCGCCTACGGTTTTATGTTGCGGAGAGAAAAAACAATCACCACTCTCTGCTCCGTTTATATCGGACTCGTCATTGCCAACAATTTTTCCCAGACTGTTTTTGATTTCTTTAACGGCAACACCACCGTGGCAAACCAGGTTTGGGTTCGCTCCAGCGCCTCGGCCTCAACCATCGCCATCGCTCTTTTTCTGGCCTCGATAATTTTTGTCTCCGGCGCAATTAATTCGACGAGTAATCGCTCGGGTGATATCTCGCCGCTGGAGGTGATCGTCTACAGCGGTCTGACCATCGCCCTCGTCATCTCCTCCATCCTGGGCTTCCTGCCGGAGGAGTCGCGCAATCACTATCTGGAGGCCTCGCGCGCGGCGCGGATGCTCTACGATCTCCGCACTCTGATCGTCATTGTTCCGCCCCTCTCTCTCATCTTCCTCAACTTCAAACACCGGTAGTTCTCCAAAATAATTGACTCCGGAGTCAAATTAAGGTAAGATTAGTCGTGTTTAAAAAGGCGGGTCTGTAGCTCAACGGTAGAGCAGTGGCCTTTTAAGCCATTGGTTGAGGGTTCGAGCCCCTCCGGACCCACCAACCTTCGCTCAATGCTTTCAGCTTGAGACTACGGTTGGCTCGCCAATCCAATCTGTAAGATAAATACGATCAATAGCCAAGAAGGTTGTCGTCCGGAGCCGTTTTTACAGAAAACGCGAAAGAGGGCATTTTTTGTTTAGCAAGCCCCACCTTAACATCTTATTTTCGGCATATGTAACGCAGCCGCGTCATATATGCCGAATAGATGGTTAAGAGTTCATTAAAATAAAGCCCATATTTGATAAAATTATTAAAGGGAGTAGAATGAGTTTTGGATCTATTATTAATGGAGTCTAAGAGATGACAAACATTAACTATGATGAACTTAAGAAATTCTTATGTAACGCCGGCGGGGTGATTGTTGGTTGATGGCCGTTAATGGCCAACAATCAGCCAGAGAAATCGAACAAACCCCGAATATCGCCTGTCAAATTATTTAATAAAAACATTGGAAAAAGGAGGTTCTGTGGCGAGGGTGGCGTATGTGTCCGGAAAGATCGAGGGCGGTTCGGATGGCTGCTATGTCGGCGGACAAAAAGTTGATTGTCCGAATAATTCGCCTTTTGGTTTGGGTGGGGAGAAAACACAATCTGGAACGGAGCTCGATATTTTGCCGGCCAATTTTATCTCTGACACCCGCAACGACGCTCTGTTCAACGGGATTTTTTTAGCCGTCATTGTTTTCTTTGCCCTTCTTGTTCTGTTTAAAGTCAAAATTTTTGGAAAGACAATGGTCGAATATCTTCAGCCGATTTGGTATTACGTCTTGATCTGTCTTTTGGTTGTCGGTTGGCAATACCTCTTTGGCCTGGAGGCAGAATCCCGTTGGTCGCTCAAAATCAGCCAATGGATATGGGAACTGGCTATCACGCTTTCGGTGATTCAGTTGGTGCGAAAAAATAATTTTAATTTTGGTAATGTTTTTTTTCTGGCCCTGCTTTTTAGCCTCATCATTCACGGTACAAAGGTTTCAATTCGATATTTTTTCTATGACAAAACACTGCTTTATGTCTTAGACCGGTTTCTTTACGGTACTCTGCTCATATTTATCATCATCTGTTTTGTCGGAGCTGCCGCCCTAATTATTGCCAGAAGTAAAAACAGAAAACCGGCCGATACCATTGGGGGGTGAAAGCTGAATGGAAGAAGGAGGATGCTCCCGAAACAGCTCAACCTTCCCACTTTGCCCACCCTCCGCAAGACTACGAGGGACAAGCCGGAGTGGCATCGCAAAGGTTTGCGATAAGAATATTAGCAAGATTTTGGCGGACTGTTTAATCGATCGGTTTCATAGTATTATTAATAATGGAATTATCACTTGTTCTCAAACAAAAGGAGGAGGATGGACTCGGAGGGTCAATTTGGTAAGTTGCGGCGATGGAATATCGGCGCGGCGGTTTTGCATTTTGTTTCGGGTATAGCGATGGTGGCGCTTTCGACCGATATGACAGTGCCGGTAATGACCTCGTTTTTAAAGTTTAACCCTGCAACGCAAAGCCTCGTGCCGGATCAGCAAACTTGGTTTGAGCTGCCACTCGGTATCTTAGTCGCCTCGTTTCTTTTTTTGTCGGCAATTGCCCATATCGTTATCGCAACCGTTTATAACCAGAAGTATAACGCCGGCCTGGAAAAAGGTATTAATAAAGCCCGTTGGGTTGAGTACGCTTTCAGTTCCTCGGTCATGATTATTATCATCAGCATGCTGGTTGGCATTTACGATGCCGCCGCCCTCATCCCCGTCTTTCTGGCCAACGTTGCTATGATTCTCTTTGGCTGGATGATGGAGCTGCACAACCAAACTACACAAAAGACCGATTGGACCGCCTTTATCTTTGGCTGCACCGTCAGTATCGCGCCCTGGCTGGCCGTCGGTCTTTATCTTTGGAGTCCGGGCAGCGCCGGCAACCCGCCAACATTCGTTTACTGGATCTTCTTTTCAATTTTTATCTTCTTTAACATCTTTGCCCTAAACCAGTATCTCCAATACAAAAAGGTCGGCAAGTGGTCTGATTATATTTACGGCGAACGCGCCTATATCGTTTTAAGTTTCGCGGCGAAGTCACTTTTGGCCTGGCAGGTTTTTGCCGGGACGCTCAGGCCGTAGTTTTTCCAGCCTCCAGCCAGGTAAACGTTCACGGAACGTGTGCCAGGAAAATTCCTCGCCGGCGCCTTGATTTTTATTTCAAGATTTGCTATACCAGAATTAGATAATTTAGTGATTGGCAAGGCATGGCCAGGAAACTCTACGACAACAATTCAGCCGAGCCGTTTAAGCTCAGCCGGAGCAAGATCGACCTTTTTGTTAAGTGTCCGCGCTGTTTCTATCTTGACCGGAAACTCGGCATCGCCCGGCCGGATATGCCCGGCTGGCCAATCAATAGCGCTATTGACGAGCTCTTAAAGAGAGAGTTTGATCTTCATCGGGCCAAGGGCGAGGCTCATCCCTTAATGAAGCATTACGGCATTGATGCTGTGCCCTTTGCTCACGAGAAGATGGATGAATGGCGGGATTCTCTGCGCCGGGGCATTCAGTATCTCCACAAACCGACCGGATTGATTTTAACCGGCGGGATTGATGATCTCTGGGTAAAGAGTAGTAGCGAGCTCATTATTGTTGACTACAAGGCAACCAGCACGGTCAAGGAGATAACGCTCGACGACGAGTACAAAGGGGGCTACAAGCGGCAGATTGAGATTTACCAGTGGCTCTTTCGCCAAAACGGCTTTGCCGTCAGCAACCAGGCCTATTTTGTCTTTTGCAACGGCAAGAAAGATGGCGCCTCATTCGACGGTAAACTGGAGTTTGATGTAACGCTCGTCCCCTACCGAGGCGATGATTCCTGGGTTCTGCCAGTAGTTTTCAAGATTAAAGCGTGCCTGGAGAGCAATCAGATTCCCCTGCCCGCCACCGATTGCCAATACTGCCAGTATACCAATGCCATCATCAAGGCCACCCTCACACCAAACATCCCCGCAGCCACCCCAACCCCCTAATCCCCTTGAATACCCCCCCGCTTCCCCCATGATTGAGCCGCACCCTTGAGGCGTAGCTCCAGAAATGAATAGCGGACACCAAGAAAGCGTCGCCTGTCGATCGGAACTAAATTTTATGATGGTTTAATATCGGGAAAAAGACCTGGCTGTTTTGTTGTTCGTTCAATCCAAGCTGCTGCCGATTACTTCAACGATACAAGCTCTGCATCAGTGTAGGCGCTGTCGAAAGGAAAACAGGGTTGCTCAAGTCGGGACAGAAGCCAAACAGACCCCGAACTTATCCACAGGTTGCCCCATTGACACTGACCAAAGGGTCAGTAAAATGGTGGTAGGAGGGCAAAATGAAGGAGAGAAACACAATCACAAAAAGACAAAAGGAACTACTTTTAATTATTTACAATTCGCTTAAAGATGAAGGTTATCCACCAAGTTTAGAGGAACTCAGATCAAAGCTGAATGTCAAATCAAATCAAGCTGTCATCGACCATTTAAATGGTCTCGAGAAAAAGGGTACACTTACGCGCGCGGAAGGAATAGCTCGCAGTATTGTGTTAACACAAAAAGGATTTGACGTACTCAACCTTCCGCCACTTATCGCCAACCTTGGTACCTCATATGCCGGTGCGTTCGCTGGTACATACCAAACAGACCTTTGGACAACTTTATCGGATGAAGTTAAAATTAACCAGAATATGTTTCTTGTTCAAATCAGCGGTGATTCAATGATTGACGCCGGGATAAATAATGGTGATACCTTGGTGGCTCAGCGCAGTTCAGAGTTTACTAATCGTGATATTGTGGTAGCTCAACTCCATGAAGGGACAACCGTCAAGCGCTTTATGACTCAAAATCATGCACCGAGAAAATTCTTAAAGCCCGAGAATAAGAAGTATGATATTCTCTATTTTAAACCCGATACCAAAATGCAAGCTAAAATTATCGGTAAATTGGTAAATGAGCAGATTATACCAATCAACCCAATGACCAAGTCGTTTCTTTAGGTTATTACAAGGAGGATTTACAGAATGAACCCCACAAAAGAAAGAATTACTATTAGAAGCAATATGTCTGTTAATAATCAGGAGCAACATAATTATTCTGCTGATTATCTCGATCGGATTATTTGTGGTGACGCTGTTGAGGTAATGCGCCAGATTCCAAACAAGAGCGTTGATTTGGCTGTTACCTCACCACCCTACAACCTCAAGAACTCAACCGGCAATGGAATGAAAGACGGCAGGGGTGGAAAATGGGCAAATGCCGCACTGCAAAAGGGCTATGCTAACTATGATGACAATATGCCACACGAACTATACGTTAAATGGCAACGTGATTGTCTAACCGAGGTTATGAGAGTGCTCAAAGATGATGGCGCTTTTTTCTATAACCACAAATGGCGAGTGCAAAACGGCTTGCTCCAAGATCGCCAAGATATTGTAAGTGGTTTTCCAGTAAGACAAATTATTATTTGGCGCAGAAAAGGCGGCATAAACTTTAATCCTGGTTATTTTTTGCCAACCTATGAAGTGATCTACCTGATAGCAAAAAAGAAGTTCAAACTAGCACCTAAAGCAAGCTCATTTGGTGATGTTTGGGAATTTAAGCAAGAGATGAAAAATGGGCACCCCGCACCATATCCGGTTGATCTTATTGAAAGGATAATCTCATCTACCACAGCGCAACTGATACTTGACCCTTTCGTTGGTTCTGGCACAACTGCAGTAGTTGCACAAGGTTTAGGGCGAAACTTTATCGGTATTGATATATCGCCTAAGTATTGCGAAATGTCCGAGAAACGTTTAGAGAAGAACAAAACACATTCAGAATTAGCAAAATTTCAAAGGCCTAAAACTTTATTTGAGGACTAGTTATGCAAATCTACACAAAGGAATCATTGACGGAACGATTACTTGAGATTGCTAATTTGGGTTGGATACCAAACGGAAGGCACGGCAACGCCGGAGGCATTGGTAATACGCTTGAGGATTTACTTGGAATAGAAGAAAACAATCTACCAATCCCAAATGCCGCCGAATGGGAGCTAAAATAACAAAGATTGGGTTGTAGCTCACTAACAACTCTTTTTCATATTGAACCCTCGCCAAGAGCTATTAAATTCGTTCCAGCTGTTTTGCTTCTCAAATATGGTTGGGCACACCAGCAAGCGGGTGAGCTATACCCAAAAACTGAATTGAGTTTTAGACAGACTATACACGGGCGCTCGCCGAGTGATCGGGGTTTTATGGTTAAAATTGATCGAAAAGAAAGAAAAGTCTTAATATCTTTTGACGCTCCCAAAGTATCCAAGAGGCACAAACAATGGCTAAAGAGTGTAAAAAAGCGCGTCGGTAGCTTAGATGAACTTAATCCCCAACCATACTGGGGCTTTGATGATCTTGAGCATAAAGCCGGAACAAAATTATTGAATTGTTTTTACGTTCAAGCAGAAACCAAGAAAGAGGACGGCAAGGAATTTTACAAATACTCAAAAATTATGCGGTTACGAAAATTCAATTTTGAAGGCTTTTTGAAAGCGATTGAAGAAGTAAATATACTTGTTGATTTTGACGCACGAACTGGTCACAACCACGACACCAAATTCCGCCTCCGTCAAAACTGTTTGCCAATGCTATACAAAGAAGCCATTGAAATTTTATAACGAGGAAAGTCCAACGATGTTAATACAGCTTTAAAACAGCGATTGGCGAAGCGATCAGCAAGAGGATTTACTGAAAAGAACTTTGAGAAAAACTTATACAGAAACACCAGATATAAGCAGAAATGGCCAAGCAGTAACAATTAGATTTACTGATTTTGTGGTTGATGTGGTCCCTGCTTTTAACCGACAAGGCGGCGGTTATTCGATTCCTAACTCAATAAGCCAAAGCTGGATCAGTACTGACCCCAAAAAACATGTTGAAATTGTTACAAACTCAAATAAAGCACATAATGGAGATTTTGTTCCTTTAGTAAAGATGATAAAGGTATGGAATAAAAACAATAACAAATATTTTAGCTCTTTTCATCTTGAGGTTCTGGCGCTTCAAATTTTGCAAGGAGTAACAATATCTGATTTTCCGTCCGGGGTGCGTTTTTATTTTGATAAAGGCCGAGCGTTAATTGCTCAAAAAAATCTTGACCCTGCTGGATATGGCGATGATGTCGGAAGTTATATAAATACCCAAGAAAAAATAAGTCCATCGTTTAATTTTAGACCCCGCCGCCGTCCGAAAAAATCACTTGGGTTTCCAGCAGATGAGTAAAAATTCTTTCTTAATTGAAAAGTTTTTTGTATATGTCCACTAATTATTGGAGCAGTTATTATTAATAAATTTAGCAAATAATTGAGGAGGGGAAATGATGTCGGTTAAAGTAAAAAATAAAGATGGCCTAATTGGTTTAATTAACATAGAAAACTGGGCTAACCCTAAAACTTATTGGCTAGACTTTATCCAGGAGAACGGCGACACCCAAGTTGAGGAACGGGATAATCTGGAATATTTGGGGGTTGAAGATCTTTAGTTCCACAGAGCGCAGAAAAAATCAAAAGAACTCCTCGAGGAAGCGAAGAGGAAAGTTGAAGAATTAATCGAGGGGAAAAAGTATTAACACGAAAGGAGATTGGAGTGATAATAACATCGGAAAAAATGTTGGAGAACACTAAAAACCATCTGGAAAATGTCCGGCGGGAGATAGCCGAACGTGAGGACGAGTTAAAGAATCTAGAGAATCAACTAAAGGTTGAGGAAAAAATTCTTGTTGAACTAAAAAACAAAGAAAAAGAGGCTTAATAGTAAATTTTAGGTGATTTTTCACTCAGTTTCCCAGAATATGTTCAATGATTTTATCCCTTAACTTCTTACTAAAACCACGATGAATATTTGTCTTTTCCTTGAGGAAGGAGAAGCTGCCATCCAAGGAGTTGGTAGTGTTCTGGATATTCAGCTCTGGATATTTCAGATAGGTGAACAAGTAAGGCAAATTAGTCTTTATGCTTCGTCTGGCTGATCTGATCCTTCTGTGAGTATATGACCATCTGCCGGTAACAGGGTCGGTTGTCCTCTCTTTTAAAAACAAATCCCATTTATCACACCAAGCTTCGAATTGAGTTGTGAAAGTTTTTTCATCAGTGGTCGTCAATGTGTCAACTATCGCTTTTAATTCGATACCCGCAGAAAGCTTTGGGTTATTGGTTAAATAGCGGCGAATGATTTCTTTCTGGTGAAAATGGCACATCTGGACTGGGATATCGTTAAAGATATTTCTCACTCCAGGTCTACCATCCAAGGTAATTGCCCTGATTTTGAAACCTAACTTTTCAACATGTTTCCGGCCTCTCTGATATTCAGAGATTGACTCATACATAATCGAAACGAAGTAGACGTTTTTCTTCAAGGCTGGAATCCGGTAGATCAAGAAACCGTAAGTTCGTTCGAAGAAGGTGGCATCGGCAACAAAGGTATAACCTGCCGGATCAACTTCCTTTTTTAAAGCTTTGGCTGCATCGATCTTTGACCTAACCCAGCTGATACTTCTGCCGTATTCAGTAGCTAAATCATTTAAGGTTTGTCGTTTGTTAACATACTTTTCGAAGATGACTTGTTCCAGTTTTTCGGGACGAGGTTTTGACTGAAACCTTTTGCCGCAAGACATGCAGCGGTATCGTCTCCGACCTGACTGGAAACCATCTTTTACCGCCGACTGACAACCGCAATAAATGCAATTTTTTTACCCATTTTTACAACTCCCTGTAAATTATTACCTGATTATCTTGTATAGGATAACATAAACAGGGATATTTATCACCTAAAATTTAGTATTAAGCCGAAAAAGATACTGAATTAGCTGAGGAGCAATGGCCGATTGTGGAAGCGGTTAAAGCCGAAATTATGATGGAGCAAAGCAAACTCACCGAGCTTGAAACCGACATCAAACTGCTTGCTAAAAAGTGTGAGGTTTTGAACCGAGACCGGTCTTTTTAAAAATGAACTAACTCCTTAATACCTGAATGAAAACATCAGAGGGGACTTCGACCCGGCCGATCTGGCGCATCTTTTTTTTGCCTTTTCTCTGTTGTTCTAAAAGCTTATTTTTGCGCGTGACGTCGCCGCCGTAGAGCTTGGCGGTGACATCTTTGCGCCAGGGCGAGATCCTCTCAGCCGCAATAATCTTGGCGCCGACTGAGGCTTGGATTTTAATTTCAAAATTCTGCCGCGGGATGAGCTCCTTTAGTTTTTCGACAATCCGCTTGCCCTCACTCTGCGTCTTTGACTTGTGGGTAATAAAGCTAAGAGCGTCGACCCTCTCCTCGGCGATCAGAATATCGACCTTGGCCAGATCGGCCGGCCGGTAGCCGGAGATCTCATAATTCATCGAGGCATAGCCTCGCGAGACGCTTTTGAGCTGATCATGAAGATCGATGATAACCTCGGCCAGCGGAATCTCGTAGCGCAAAATTGTCCTCTCCTCATCCAGATACTCCATCGCCTTAAACTCCGCCCGTTTGCGCTGAACCACCTCCATAATCGCGCCGACAAACTCCTTGGGCGTGAAGACCTCAAGGTTAACCATCGGCTCAAGCGTCTCGGCATAAGTACCGGGCGCGGGGAAATCCGAGGGGCGAGAAACACGACTTAGGTTGCCCGGGTCGTTTAGGTATTTTATTTGATACAAAACGGTGGGACTGGAGATAACGAGAGAGAGATTGTGCTCCCGCTCGAGCCGCTCCCGGACGATATCCAGGTGCAGTAAACCCAAAAAACCACAGCGAAAACCGAAACCCAGAGCATCGGAACGTTCCGGCTCAAAGGAGAGGGAGGCGTCGTTTAGTTTGAGCTTGGCAATCGCCTCTTTGAGCTCGGGGTAATCCGCCCCGTCGGCACAAAAGATCGAGGAGAAAACCAGGGGCAAGACCTCTTTGTAGCCGGGAAGAGGGGAGTCGGCCGGATTATTTTTCAAGGTAATGGTGTCGCCGACTCGAGCTTCGGAGACATCACGAAAACCGGTGACAATATAGCCGATCTCGCCGGCAGAGAGGGGAGAATGGGGGAGAAGCTTGGGCGAGAAATAACCAACCTCGAGCACCTCGCCGCTGCTGCCGATTTGCATTAAGTTAAAGTGGTCGCCCCTTTTGACCTTGCCCTCAAACACCCGAACATAGGCAATAACACCACGATACTCGTCATAAACGGAATCGAAAATTAACGCCCTTAAGGGCAAATTTTCAATTTTCAATTTTGCAATTTCCAATGAATTTTCAACGTTTAAATGTTTTAATAATTGATCATTGGAATTTAATTGAGAATTGGAAATTGGCAATTGAAAATTAGCAGATTTTGGCGATGGTATCGCTTTTACAATTCTATCCAAAATCTGCTTTACTCCCTCGCCTGTTTTGCCGGAGGCAAGAATAATCTCCGACTTGACACAGCCCAATATTTTGACGATCTCAAGAGCCGTCTCCTCCGGTCGGGCGGCGGGCAGATCGATTTTGTTAATAACAGGAATAATCGTCAGATTATGTTCCAGTGCCGCATAGAGAACAGCGAGGGTCTGAGCCTCAACCCCCTGAGCCGCATCCACAAGTAAAACCGCTCCCTCAACCGCCGCGAGTGAACGCGAGACCTCATAGGCAAAATCAACATGGCCGGGAGTATCAATCAAGTTCAGAATGTATTCTAAACTTGACGCTGAATGTCCCGGGCTAAAGGCCAAAGGCAGATCGACAGCCTTCGACTTCCGGCCTTCAGCTGAATGCGATGGTGACCAGACCATGCGGACTGGCGCCAGTTTGATGGTAATTCCCCGTTCGCGCTCCAGATCCATCTGATCCAAGAGCTGTTCCTTCATCTCCCGTCTCTCAACCGTGCCGGTCAACTCCAACATCCGGTCAGCCAAAGTGGACTTACCGTGATCAACATGACTGATTATACAAAAATTGCGAATATTATTCATAGTCGTATTAGAATAGCAGGTTTGGCCGGACTCCGTCAAACCCAAGAGTGATCTATCACCTAAATGCAATCTTACAGCTCCCTGAGAATTCGCAAGCTTTTTGAAGTGGGTGTTTCGATAATGCCAAAGAGATCTTTTAACCGCGGGTGGTGGATAATGCGCGCAAATGCTTCTTTGCCGATATAGCCTTCGCCGATGTCGGCGTGGCGATCCTTTTTGGAGTTAAAGGGGGTGGCGGAATCATTAAGGTGGAACCCGACCAGCCGAGGAAGCCCAACTGTCTTATCAAACTTTTCAATCGTTTCCTCCAAGCCGGCCGCCGTGTTGATGGGATAGCCGGACTCAAAGAGGTGAGCCGTGTCCAAAATAACTTTGACGCGCTCCGAGCGGCAAGCCGTAACAATCCGGCCAATCTCCTCGAAAGTATCACCGATGATATTGCCGGCTCCGGCCGAATTTTCGATAATGAAGTACGGTCCCTCCGGCACGGCGGCTAGAACAGCACTAATGGCAGAAACAACATTATCGAATACTTCATCAAAAGTCTTATCCTTGCTTGACCCCAGATGAGTATTGACACCGAAAAATCCCATTTTTTTACCCTTCTCCATCTCGTCAATAATCGATTTCTTCGACGCTTCGTAGTAGAATGAGTTGTTGCCGGAAAAGCTGATAAGGTAAATGGTGTGGGAAATGATCGGATCGATGATTTTCGGGGACACCTCCAAGGACTGTCCCCCAGAGGGGACTGTCCCTTTATTCAATTCGATAAACCTTTCTATCTCTCCTTCCGGAATAACAAGCGGACTCCAGCGTTGAGGCTGGTTTAAAAAGACCTGCATACACTCGCAGCCAATCTTCTTGGCGCGGTTGACCGCCTCGGAAAACGGCGCCGCTGACGAAATGTGAGCGCCAAACTTCATAATACTAAAACTCCTTAAATTCTACCTCCAAACTATCCAAATCCAATATAGCATAGCGGCCAAGCTCTGCCGCCCCCAGCTTGATCACCCGGGTCTGCCCCAAATTCGACACTCCCCACTGATGGTGGATATGGCCACAGATGTGAGCGAGGGGAGCACCCCAAAACTGTCTGCTCGCTAATCGTTTATTGGTTACATTTTTCAAAAAATGATATGTGCCTGGCGGGGGATAGTGCGTCACAAAGATTGATCCGGCAAGATCGTTAGCATCAATACCCCTTTTGCCCTGATACTGCCCAGACCATGATTCCGGCGACCCGCCGACGCCGGTGAAACACCGGCCGCCAAGCTCAACCACCCGGCCCTCAAGCGAGGGAAGAGCCTGGTTGAGTACTTCATAACTTGGACCAAAATCATTATTGCCCGGCACCCAGAACAGGGGCTTCTGCCAGCCTGCGACAACCCTAATGAAAGCTCGGGTAAAATCAACCGGATTGCCCGCATTAACCAGGTCGCCGGCAAAGATGGCCAGATCTATCTCGGAGTGGCAGCCCCAGAAACGCTGAATGTTGTTCAGCTGACGGAGAGACGCGTGAAGATCAGAAAAGAGAAAGGCTTTCATCCTTCATCCTGATTTTAAATACAGTATCATATATCGTTCGAATAAGCCAACCTCCGTCAGGATTGCGGTACCGGCAAGCCGGCTGGCATCAGTCAAAAATTGCTCAAGCTTGGGCTGAATCCGGGATGCGACCGATGAGGGCACCGGCAAGCCGGCCGCCTTCATCTCCGCTATCTTAAATTTTAGCTGGCCGTTTTCGACCGCCGGCTGGATTCTCGTCTCAACCCTTAAGGACAAAAAACTTCTTCCCGCTCGACCCTTAAGCCTAATGCTATCCGGTCCGATGCGCAAGCTTGGCTCGACAAGAGGAAAATTGTCATCCGTTAATTTAAGGACTTCGGCCAACTGTTCCTCAGAGACCCTCATCTCACCGGCGCCGGAGAGTGTCATGTTTTCTTGGTTTAAGGCACCAGGCTTATCGGCCAACCCTAAGCTTGGGCGAGAGCTAGAAAAAAGCCGCCCCCAGCTGTTTCGTCCCCACCAAAGCAGGCCCAGGCAGAGAAAAAAAATCAGAGACAGCAGAAGCATAACCGCCCAAACCGGCAGGGGACTCTTGAGGCGAGCCTGGTTCATTCCAAGAGCAAGATCGTCTCTGATATCGGTTGGGGGCTGGTTTTGCTCCTTCATACATCCTCAAAGCTGGTTGGCGGCACTCTCCACAACCGACTCACTGGCCACCTCGGAGTGGCCAACACCCGCCGTCGGCTGATTCGGTGTAAAAACCCAACCCAGCTCCTCACTATTGAAAAGTTTATTAACGCCAAAATATATTCCCGCCCCCACCAGCAAGCCGGTAGCTGTTTGCGCCAGAACACCCCAATATCGAGTCATATCAACAATGTTGGCCATAGCGTGCATTGTCAGCCAGACAAAGCCGCCCATAGCCAAAGAAATAAAAGCGGTACGCAGGAGAGAGATGACCAGTTTGGCGCTCCAGAGTTTCGGATAAATCCGGCTCATCGCGCTAAAAAGAAGGATGGCTTGAACAAAACTGCCCAGAGAAAAAGCCAGGGCCAAGCCGGCAATAGAAAATCGGCTCGAAAGGGGATAGGCGATAATAATACTGATGGCGACCGAGACAAGAGAGATATACATCGGCGTTCGAGTATTTTTGATGGCGAAGAAAGCTCGTGCCAGCAGCGGAATAAGACCCTGCGCCAACAGCGAGATTGAAAAGAAGCCTAGAGCGACAGCGGTCATTTTGGTGTCTTCCCAGCCAACCTTGCCCGAACCGAGAATGAGGCGAACAATCTGAGCGCGAAACAGAATAAAAATAACTGTCGCCGGAACAAGCAAAAAGCCAATGACACGAATTGTTTGCGAGAGATAATCAACAAAACCAGCCTCATCCTTGCGCGCAATACGATGAGCCAAAGTCGGAAAAATTGCCGTGGCAAATGAGTTGCCAAGGATCACCACCGGAACAGTCTGGATATTATTAGAAAAACTAAAGGCGGCAATTGCCCCGGCAGCCAGGGAGGAGGCGATTGAGGTATAAATTGTCAGGAGAACCTGGTTAAAACCGAGACTCAAACTCCGGGGAAGCATAAGGCGGCCGATCCGCCTAAGCTGAACATCGCTAAAATCAAGGACAAACCGCCAGCGATAACCGATTTTTATCAGCGCCGGTACCTGAATGGCGGCATGAAGCACCGACCCTGCCAACACAGACCAAACCACGCCAATCAACCCGAAACGCGGTGCCACCCAAACGGCGCCAACAATAATGGCCAAATTATACATTAACGGCGCCAGAGCATAAGCCAAAAAGCGCTGATGGGAGTTTAGAACACCGCCAATAATATAGGAGATGGCAAAAAATATTGGCGTGAGCATAAGAATCCGGGCAAGCTTGACCGTTTCGAGAAAACGCTCGGCTGAGAAATCGGGAACCACCCAAGCAAGTGCCTGCGGCATCATAAAGTAGAAACCGATTGCCACTAGCACCATAAGGAGAGCGGCGGTCGAAAACATAAGATTAACCAGCCGGAAACCCTCCCGGGTTTTTTTGTTGGCAATAAAATCAGAGAAGATCGGGATAAAGGCAGAGGAAATTGCACCCAAAACGAGAAAGTTAAAGAGGGTATCGGGAATACGAAACGCGGCAAAGTAGATATCCAGGTCAGAAAAGGAGATATTGCGAGCCAAAAAACGGTCGCGAAAAAGACCCAGGATATTACTGCCGGTTAGGGTAATTATCAGGATGAGACTTGCGCCGCGAACCGACTCCTCCCGATTAAAAAGTTGCCACAGCTTTTTTGTCATACAAATTAATTAGGCGAACGTTTTGAGTACTAAGCTTGGACAGGTTTAACCTTTGTTTTTGGGCCGAAAAATTTCGAGAACTCCTCTCCCTCGATAACCTCTTTTTGGAGCAAGGTGCGAGCAATCTCCTCTATCACCTTTTTGTGGCCGCAGATAACTTCCTCGGCCTTCTTTTTGGCAACTCGAATAAAAGCCGACACCTCTTCATCAATGAGACCGGCGATTTTGTCGCTGTAGTTTCGGTGTTCGGTGTACTCCCGACCCAGGAAAGGCATCTCTTCGCGGTGACCGTAAGTCTGCGGGCCGAGTTTCTCGCTCATGCCGTACTCCATAACCATCTTTCGAGCCAAATCCGTCGCCCGCTTGAGGTCGTTTTGCGCCCCGGTGGTAATTTTGTCCTGACCGAAAAACTCCGCCTCGGCCACCCGGCCGCCCATCAGCGAAGCTATTTCGTCGACAAACCTGGCACGGCTCTGCAGGTGCCGATCAACCTCAGGCATACTCCAAGTATAGCCCAAGGTCATACCGCGGGAGATAATGGAAATCTTGCGCACCGGATCACAATTGGGTAAGAGGTGGCTAACCACAGCGTGTCCCGCCTCATGGTAAGCAGTAATCTTTTTCTCCTCATCCGAGAGCATTCGCGACCGCCGCTCCGGGCCCATCATCACCTTTTCGATTGCCTCGTCGAGATTCTTCTGGCTGACCGTGCGGCGATTCTCCCGCGCCGCCAGAATGGCGGCTTCATTCATCAGGTTGCGCAGATCCGCGCCCGAAAAACCCGGCGTGGTGGCGGCAATGTGAGTAAGATTAACACCTGACTCAATCGGTTTGTGCCGAGTGTGAACCTTTAATATCATTTCCCGTTCCTGGCGATCAGGCAAGTCAATGACGACTTGGCGATCGAAGCGGCCGGGGCGCAAGAGGGCCGGATCAAGGACATCGGGCCTGTTTGTGGCGGCAACAACAATAACATTGTCATTGGTATCAAAGCCATCCATCTCAACCAAGATCTGATTGAGTGTCTGTTCGCGTTCATCATGAGAGCCGCCCAAGCCCGCCCCGCGTTGCCGGCCGATCGCATCCAACTCATCGATAAAGATAATGGCAGGCGCATTTCTCTTGGCGCGAGCGAAGAGATCGCGCACTCGCGAAGCACCCACACCGACAAACATCTCGACAAACTCAGAGGCAGAGATAGAGAAAAACGGCACGCCGGCTTCACCGGCGACAGCCTTCGCCAAGAGTGTCTTGCCGGTACCGGGCGGCCCGACCAGTAAAACACCGCGCGGAATCTCGGCACCCAGATCACGGAACTTCTTTGGGTTCTTTAAAAAATCCACCACCTCAAACAGTTCCTGTTTCGGCTCAATTAAGCCAGCCACATCCGCAAAGGTAACCTTGGTGTTGCCCATAAAGAGGCGGGCGGTTGACTTGCCAAAGCCAAAAGCACGGTTGTTGGCGCCTTGGGCCGAGCGCATCATAAACCAAACCAGTCCGCCGATAACCAGAAGCGGCAGGGCCAGAGAGAGAACGGAAAACCAGGTTGCCGAACCGGAGGTGTCCTTGATGCTTATTGTTGTCTGGTCCGGAGCAATTCCGTACTCCGTCAAACTGATCCCGGCCTCCTTGACCGAACGAACCTTGCTGCCGTCCTCTTTGGTAGCGGTAACTTGATTATCCTTAACAACTATCTCGCTAATTACTCCGTCCTTAACACCGGCGCTGATTTCAGAAATCGGCACCTCCTTTATATCCCGGCGCTGAAATGAAAAAGCATTGGTTAGAAACGATATGGCCAAAATCAGAATTATCGAATAGATAATCGATTTGGTAACGTTTATTCTCATAAAAAATCCTTCCTTGATTTTGACTAACGTCCGCGCACTTTGCGCTGAAATGAATGCGGCCGGAGGTTTTGATCGGGAGAATCGGGATCAACTGTAACCTCCTCCTTGGCAATAAATATTTTACCATCTTGCAACCCGACACGCAAGGCATGGGGGAGCGGCTTGTACTTTCCGCCAACCCCGCGGCTCAAGACTCGAACAACCTCAGCAATCTGTTTGGCTGAAATATCGGTCAGAGTGCCCCCAATTTTTTCCAGAGCCAGACGAATGACAAGGCGCTTGAGTGAGAGATGAAGAGTGGCCCAATATTTGTAATCCAGATAAATTTTGGCGTCATCCTCAAGGATCAGCACCTCGGCGTAAGCTCTTTGAGCAATCTTTTCCAGAAAATCATAGTCATCCTCAATTGCTTTTGTCGCTGCAATCATACTCTCAATTAAGTTGGGGTTAAGGTGCAAGAGTTCGGGCATTATCCGCCAACGCACGTAATTGCGGGGGATAGCGATATCGAAATTTGATTTATCAACGCGATAGGCGATGCCCGCTTTATCCAAAAAAGAGACGATTTCGGTTCGCGACAAAGAGAGTAGGGGACGGATGTAATTTTCCCGGCGCAAGGGAATAGAGCGGAGTCCCCGAAGTCCGGTCCCGCGAGCCAGCCGCAGGATAACGGTTTCAGCCAGATCGTTAGCGTTATGAGCGAGAGCAACCTTCCCTCTCCCCTGCTCATTCAAGATTTTCCGAAAGAAGGCGTAGCGGGCCCGGCGGGCCTCGTCTTCATTTTTATATAGCCCCCCCTTTTCGGCCCGACCAATGATACACTCTATCCCCCACTCCCGACAAATTTTCTGAACAAAGGCTTCATCGCGGTCACTCTCCTCCTCCCTCAAGCGATGATTGTAGTGGCAGGCCAAGAGATCAAAATCAATCTCGGCCTGAATTTCCTTTAGGATAAATAAAAGACAGACCGAATCCGGTCCGCCGCTTAGGGCGACAATGATTTTGTCGCCAGACTTAATTAATCGATTAGTGATAATCTCTTGCCTTACCCTCTCTCGGAGCGATTTTTGAGCAAACCTAGCCATCAGGAATATCTCTCTTGACGCAAAGCACTGCTCCAACCGGAATCAAGAATATAAGCATTCATACAATACCTGATTTTGTTCTAAAAAACAAAAATTAGGAGCTAAAAGCTCTAAAATTTGGTGGCTGCGGGTGGACTTGAACCACCGGCCTAGAGTTTATGAATCTCTCGCTCTAACCACTGAGCTACGCAGCCGCTTGTGCCGCGAATTGTTTTGCCAACCGTAGCGTAGCCCTGCCTGCCTGCTGGCAGGCTTGGTAAAGGTTGGTCGCGGGGGTAGGATTTGCACCTACGACCTCATGGTTATGAGCCACGCGAGCTACTACTGCTCCACCCCGCACTAACAAGGTTAATCTTATCATATACCCTGGCCAAATTCAATGCCTCCCAACCCGGATTCGTTGTCCGTTTGCAATGGTCACTCTCCAAAGAAATATTTCCACCACAAGCGATAGTTTGGTGTTTTGATCACGATCTCACCCTGCGGTTCATCCAGTATCTTGTCCTCCGGTTTATCGAGAGGCAAACTGATCACCTTCTCGTCCGGAGCGCGATAGCCAAGCTTCTCCCTCGCCTCCTTCTCCTTAAAACTATCTGTTTTGTAGTAGTTAATTTCATACTCCATAAACTTGATCCCCTCCTCAAGGCCGGCGATACGCTCCCCCATTTTTTTTATCTCCTGGTTTGATTGGTAATTATCCCAAGTCGTCTTGCCAACAACATAGAGAAAATACATCACCAGCAAAAACAACAGCAAACTCATCAAAGTCATCGGCAACAGCGACTCAAGCCTATTTTTCAGATTATAGAAAAAACCCTCTCTCCTCATTTGCTTCCTAAGCATATGGATAACAGGTCTAATTATATAGAAAATCCCCCGCTATGGCGAGGGATTTTCCTCTAAGACAACTTGGATCCTACCATCTTTTTGTTTTCTTCTCTGTTTTTTTCTTGGATGAAGACACCTTCTTGGATTCAGCCGGAGCCGATCTAACCTCTCTGACGGTCGTCTCCGCATCTTCCTCGCCGCCAAACCAGTAGAAATATCCGCCAACGGCGGCGCCGGTCAGTAAGATGAGGATAAAAAGAATAATCCACGGCGTCCAATTAATCTCATCTGATTCATCGGTTTCGCCCCCCTTAATTACACCCTCATCATCACTCTCCTCGGCACTCTCTGTCGGCGGTTGCTCCTCGACTTTGGGTGTTTCAACGGTTGGAACATCGCTCGCAGGAGCCGCCGCCTGTGCCCGCTGCGGCGCAACACTCGATACCGGCCGACGTGTTATTGGAGCTGTAACTGATTGCGGTTGGGCTTTGGGCTTCTCCGCCGCCTCGGCCTGAGCAAACTCCACCGTCTTTATGGCACTCTTTGCCGTCTCGCTCCCCCGCCGCGCACTAACATAGACGTCATAATTGCCATCCTTAATTATTTTAACTTCCTTGGCATACTTCACGCTGGCATCATCACCGGCAGCAACAATACTCTGACTCAAAACATTATTAATGTAGATATCATAAGCCTCAACACTACCGCCGACACCCTCCCACTCAATCTTCAAGTAACGCTGGCCGTTCATCTCGGTACTGCCGGCACTCACCGTTGGTGCAGTCAGAGAACTCGGAGTTGCCGGCGGAGTCGGCGCCACTACGTTGACTGTCCGGGTCACGGTTATGGCCGCATTCCCGGCAGTATCAACAACATCGTACTGAATGGTGTATGTTCCAGCGGCAGTAGTGTCAACAATGCCAGTGGTCACAATTTTGACTGTGATATCGCCATCCACATTATCCACTGCCGTTGCCCCGGCATCGGTATAAACTGCGTTTTGATCAACATCCACCGTTGCCACACCCTTTAGTGTTATCACCGGCGCAGTTAAATCAATAACCAGCTCATTCACAGACGCATCAGTGCCAACATTTCCCAAAGAGTCTGTCGCTGTTGCAACTATATTATAAGTTCCCTCTGCCAGGGCCGGGATAACGGTATTATCAGACAACACCCAAGTACCATCGCCATTATTGGTTGCAGCGTAATCAACACCATTAACATTAAGAGAAACCGTCGTCGTCGGATCATTAATTGTTCCGGTTAAAGCCGGCGTTGCGTCGTTAGTTTTAATTGTATTAACCGTCACAACGGGCTCAAGAGTATCAACACTAAAGGTAATTGTGCTTACATCAGGTATTATTACATTTCCGGCAGGATCGGCAGCATCACTAACTGAAACTGCCGCTTCGACCACCTCATTATTGTCGGCTAGAGTGAAGTTTCCAACCCAAACTTGGCCCATATAGTTAATCTGACTTACCGCAACAGGAGCTCCGACTATACCGGAGACAGTAACGGTTGGCACAACCGTGATGTCCATCATTTCACTGAATGCAACCACTATTGTGATACTGCCCGCTCTTGTCGGATCGGGCGTCACGGATGAACCGGCCGTCACAAACGGCTTGATGCCATCGGTCACATTAATCGGACCGGCAGATGTAATACTATTTCCGGCCAGATCTCTGATATCGCCCGCAAAATTCAGGGTAGTAGACTCGCCGTTACCCAGCGGGCTGACAGTGAAAGTCACAACGCCGGGTGCCGACTCAACGGCCCCGGAAATTGTATGACCAACGACAGTAAATTCGTTGTCGGAAGAACTAACCGTTGAACCATTTAAGTCTTCAGAGAAAACAACCTCAATAGTGGTGTTGGTTTTTGTTTGAGCCGAAAGAATGGCTGGTCGATTGGCATCAACAGCCGGCGATTGATCTGCCGCCGGCGAGGTCGTATGGGCCGGATTCGGAGTTATGCCGTCCGTCAGGACAACACTGACCGGTATCTGTTCGCTCTGGCCCCTGTCCGTCTCGCCCTCGCCGATAGTATAGGCAACCGTATAGTCGCCAGTCCCGCCGCCCACTACGGCAAAAATTGACGTGACATCAACGCCATTGACCAAAATTGCGTCAGCAGTGTAGCCATCCGTATCGGCATCTATCGTCATAGTAAGGCTATCGCCGATGCCCAGCACACCGGATGTCGGAGAAAACACAACCGAGGCAATCACCGGCATCGCGGCGTAGGCGCGTTCGGCGGAGAGGAGACCGCTAACTAGCCAGGCCGGGAGAACCAGCCCGGTGGCGATGAGATAAATCACCGCCTTTTTGATAAAACTTCTCATTACTACCTTCCCTTTCCTCGGCATCCGCCAACCATATACCGGAACGGTTTATGGCCAGACAGAAGAGAGCCGATCTTTTAGAGGATTGATGTGCCCATCAATTCAATCCGAGTGCTTTGATAAAAAGAGGTTTTTATTTCCTCCCACAGAGCCAATAAGAATACTGCTAAAACCTATTTCTTGGCCCCTCTGGCAAGAAACGGCAAATTTTCATACATCTAACAAGGGGGACTCTAAGACTATCCTTCTTTGCCCCCTATGAGCTCCTCTGCCAAATTCGCTGCCAAACTTAACAGAGCGGTCTTTGTTCCCCATAGCTGATGATAAAATTTCATACTTTATCATACTTTTGCCATAGGTTGAACTTACATCTGGAACCAAGCGTAACACGAGCTTAAATTAGTTGTCAAATAAAAAAATTGTTCGGCACTCAAAGAGTTTTTTTAAAGTTATCCACAGCCCGGAAAATCAGCCGGGCAATAAAAAATCAAAAAGTGTCATACAGTATCATACCAATAGCCGTTATGAGCACTATTAATAGAGAGGGAAGAGGCTTTTAATTGATTCGAGAGTACGAGAAAAGACCGTTTTCTTTTGGCCGAACATATTCGTCACCATTGTCGTATTTCGATCAACTCCACCCTCCGAAAAAACTCCCCTGACAACACCAACGGCTAAATCGGAGAACTCCGGATTGAGAATATTGTCGCGATGGGCCGGCGAGTTCATCCAGGCCCGAACAACACCCTCGGCCGTGTTAAAGTTCATAGCCAGATTTTCTCCGGCCGCTTGATAGTCATAGCCGGCGGTACTGATAAAATCCCAGGGGCGCAAGCCATAAGCATAGTGGTCAAAGTAGTTCCGCTTAATCATATCCTTTGATTTACGGTTGGCGGCAAGATTTAGCTCCACTGAGATCCGCAAGGGCTGAAGCCCCTCCGATTCCCTGCGAGTATTTATGAGATGGACAATATTCTCTTGTGTAATGGTTAGGGCAAAGGCATCAGCCAACGGAACCGCCAGAAGAATCGCCCAGGCAGAGATAACTGTCTTGCCGATTATTGCGCGAAGTTTGATTTTACCGGAATGGTCTTTCACTTTGTCCTTATGAAATTTTCACACTTTTTCTTGAATCTCTAAAATTAGAATAGTTTATCATTTATAACACAAAATGTCAATGGTCAAGTTGCATTTTGCGTGTTATGCTAAAAATTAGCCGCCGCGTTCAGGTGGGACTGCCAAGTTGAAAGCTCGTCTCAGAAATGCTATATTAAAAAAGTCGAAGAATAACTTCGAGGGCCAACAACGATAGATCAAAAATGGGCCCGTAACTCAGCGGTTAGAGTAGCCGGCTCATAACCGGTTTGTCGCTGGTTCGAATCCAGCCGGGCCCACCATATTGAATTAGTCGCCTCGCTCGGGGCTTCGCCCCTCGCTTCGGCGGGC